>Ga0067045_1027349_pt1 | contig 307288 bp, 313 predicted proteins | sample TerdegcTABiofilm_FD_59184 | JGI IMG/M metagenome (GOLD analysis project Ga0067045, IMG submission 59184) | Combined Assembly of (Gp0054472, Gp0054536) Wastewater bioreactor microbial communities from Singapore -Terephthalate degrading... | reverse complement strand
GGGGGGGGGGGGGAGATAACATGATAATTACTACAACTCCTACGATTGAAGGGAAAAAGATAGTTGAGTATAAAGGTGTTGTTTTTGGTGAAGTAATTTCAGGCGTTAATTTTGTTAAAGATTTTGCTGCGGGACTTACAAATATATTTGGAGGTCGTTCGGATTCATACGAAGAGGAACTTATTGAGGCGAGAGAAAATGCGATAAACGAAATGGGCCAAAGAGCGCGCTCTCTTGGAGCTAACGCTGTTGTTGGTGTAGATGTCGATTATGAAGTGTTAGGGGCAAATAATGGTATGCTGAAGGTATCCGCTAGCGGAACAGCCGTTTATTATGAATAGATTGAATGGTTTACAAAATACAAATTTAAGAGCCTCCATAAACTTAGCTTTTTAGGAGGCTTTAATTGTAGTATAATGCTCGTCAGAGCTATATTTTAACAGATTTTAGCATTTGCTAGGCCATATATTAACACAAAAATAAAATATGCATAATATATTTACGTGCATAAAATAATTGACACCATACCACATCTTGAGCTAAAATTTATAGATAAATGTATTTGTGCACGAAAAAGCAGCGGGGTGTAGCGCAGTTTGGTAGCGCGTCTGGTTCGGGACCAGAAGGTCGCAAGTTCAAATCTTGTCACCCCGACCAATTTATTTTATGAATAAGTAAAGTTATTTTTCTGCAACATAGTAATTATAACGTGAAAAGGAAGGTGTGTATGCTTTTGAATTTGCCAAACATACTATCCTTTATAAGAATAGCTTTTGTAGGTGCTTTCATATATTTCTTTTCTCAAAATATGCTCATGTGGGCGCTTTTTATATTTGTTTTAGCTGCTTTCACAGATTTTTTAGACGGGTTTATTGCAAGAAAATATAATATGATAACGGATTTAGGGAAATTTCTCGATCCGTTAGCCGATAAATTAATGCTTATTACTGCGCTGGTATGCTTTTATTTAAAGGGCACCCTGCCGCTATGGATAATAATATTAGTAACTGCTAAAGAAGTTATAATGATAATTGCCGGTATTTTCTTTTATTCAAAGAAGTACATTGTATATTCAAAGATATTTGGGAAAGTTGCAACAGTGTTTTTTAATATAGCATTATTGCTTACTTTTTTTAAAGATAAGCTTTACCCAATTAATGAGATTTTCCTGTATATTGCTGTTGCATTAGCACTTTTAGCCATGATACAATATGGCATAGATTTTGTGTTGGAATATAGAAAATCGTTAAAAATTAAATAATAGAGTTACGATGAAGCAGAGGAGTAGTATATACTTTTATCTACAGAGAGACGCCGGTTGCTGCAAGACGTCGGAAAGAATATATGAAGGTTGCTGCAGAGTTTGATTAGTGAACGGTATTATTAAGTAGCTTTTTACGGTGTGCGCGTTATAGCATAACATTGAGTGCATTAGAATATTATTATATTTTAATGAATTTGGGTGGTACCGCGTAAACTTTCGTCCCTTCTGACGAAAGTTTTTTTGTTTTTAATTTAAGATTTATATACATATAATAAGCGATGTATATGCGACTTAGGAGGATTATCTAATGGAAAAAAATTATTCTGCAGCTGACATTGAAGATAGGATTTATTCTTGGTGGGAAGAAAGCGGATTCTTTCACGATGAGCCTGATGAAAATAGGCCACCTTTTTGCATAGTAATGCCACCACCAAACATAACAGGGCAACTTCATATGGGGCATGCTTTAGATGGAGTTTTTCAAGACGCGCTTACAAGGTATAAGAGGATGAACGGATTTTGCACACTTTGGCTGCCCGGAACGGACCATGCGTCGATTGCTACAGAAGTTAAAATAGTCGAAAAACTAAAAGAAGAAGGGCTTACTAAGAAAGATATAGGCCGTAAAGAATTTTTGAGAAGAGCTTGGGAATGGAAAGAGCTTTATGGGGGCACGATTGTTAAACAGTACAGAAAAATGGGAGCTTCATGCGACTGGCAAAGGGAACGCTTTACGCTTGACGAACAATGTACTGAAGCAGTTTACGAGACATTCTTTAAGCTTTATTATGCTGGACTTATATATAAAGGGAACAGGATAATAAATTGGTGTCCTGATTGCAAGACGGCTTTATCTGATGCAGAAGTTGAGTATGAGACTGAAGCAGGGCATCTTTACTATGTAAGATATAAAGTCAAAGATGAGGACAATTATATAACTGTTGCGACAACAAGACCGGAAACAATGCTTGGAGATACTGCTGTTGCAGTGCATCCAGAAGATGAACGGTATAAAGGCATGATAGGCAAAACAGTTATATTGCCTCTTATGAATAAAGAAATTCCTATTATAGCAGATGAATATGTTGATAAAGAATTTGGAACGGGTGCTGTAAAAATAACACCTGCACATGATCCTAACGATTTTGAAGTGGGCCAGAGGCATAAACTTGAGGTAATACGAGTAATGGATGATGCCGGGAGGATAAATGAATTCGGCGGAGCATATCAGGGGCTTGCACGTGAAGAAGCCAGGATTAAGATAGTAGAAGACTTAAAAGAAATTGGCGCTCTTGTAGAAATAAAAGATCATGAACATAATGTTGGACATTGCTACAGGTGCGGTACTATAGTTGAACCCATAGCGTCAGACCAGTGGTTTGTTAAAATGAAAGAACTTGCTGAACCTGCTTTAAAAGCTGTTAAAGAAGGCAGGATCGTTTTCGAGCCAAAGCGCTTTGAAAAAGTATATTTCAATTGGCTCGAAAATATTAAAGACTGGTGTATATCGCGGCAACTTTGGTGGGGACATAGGATACCTGCGTATTATAATAATTGCGGTACGGTAATGCATGTCGATAAAAAACAGGGGGCCAAGTACTGCAATAATTGCAATTTGCTTTGCGAAATGAGACAGGATGAAGATGTACTTGATACATGGTTCTCTTCAGGCTTATGGCCATTTGCGACGCTTGGCTGGCCTAAGCAGACAAAAGATCTTGAGTATTTCTATCCTACATCAACTCTTGTTACAGGCTATGATATAATCTTTTTCTGGGTTGCACGCATGATAATGCTGGGGCTTTATGACATGAAAGAGATACCATTTAAAACCGTACTTATTCATGGCATAGTGAGAGATGACAAAGGACGTAAAATGTCAAAATCTCTTGGAAACGGCATAGATCCGCTGGAAGTAATAAAAGAGTATGGTGCTGATGCTTTAAGGTTCAGCCTGGTTCAAGGTACTTCTCCTGGAAATGATATGAGATTCTATATGGAGAAAGTAGAAGCAGCAAGGAATTTTGCAAATAAGATATGGAATGCTTCAAGGTTTATTCTTCTTAATATCAATGAAGCAGATGATCCACATTTTGAAACCTATGATCTGGATATAGCTGATAGATGGATATTGTCTAGATTAAGCACAGTTGTAAAAGAAGTAAGTGAAAACTTTGAGGCTAATGATTTCGGTTTGGCAGCAGGGAAGCTATATGATTTTGTATGGAGTGAATTCTGTGACTGGTATATAGAGATAAGCAAACCGAGGCTGTATTCAAATGACCAGCATTCAAGAAATGTAACTCTTGGTGTCCTGCTTACATGCATCAGAGATATAATAAAACTTCTGCATCCGTTCATGCCGTTTATTACAGAAGAAATTTATAGTTTCTTGCCGGAGACGTTTAAAGATAGCAAAGCCCTTATTATAGCTCCATGGCCAAAAACAAGCTATGATTTTGATCAGGAAGAAGAAACAATGACGCAGGTTATGGATCTCATAAAAGAGATTAGGAATGTAAGAGCGCAGATGAATGTTGCACCATCGGTTAAAACAAATCTCTTTATCCTTCCAAAAGCAGGCAAAAAAAATGCTTATGAAAGTGCGCGCGTTTATTTAGAAAGACTTGCATATGCAAAACATATTGATATACTGATAACAGATACAGAGATTCCGCAAAATGTTGTTACCTGTCAGAGCGCAGGAGCACAGGCATTTATACCTCTTGGAGAACTAGTTGACATAGAAGTCGAACTTAAAAGACTTGGCGAGGAGAAAGAAAAGTTACAAAGCGAGATAAATAGATGCAATGGTATGTTGTCAAATGAAGGTTTCTTAAAGAAAGCGCCAGAGCATGTCGTTGCTCAGGAAAAAGAAAAGCTAGAAAAATATAAGAGTATGCTCGAGAGCACTTTGAAAAGAATGGAGATGTTAGAAAGGGGAATCTAAATGAAGGTCACGAACTATAATGAGTGTTTAGATTGGCTATATTCCCTACCAACGCATAGTGTGCATACACAGAATATCGAGAATACAAAAAAGATACTTGCAAAGCTTGGCAGCCCGGAGGATAGAGCTAAGATAATCCATGTTGCAGGAACAAACGGTAAAGGCTCTATAAGTGCATATCTGCACACTATAATGCAGAAAGCAGGATACAAATGCGGCTTATATATTTCTCCCTATTTGCAGAAATTCAACGAAAGGATACAGATAGACGGGCCTATAGAAGACGAGATGCTCGTAAAGGGATGCAATCTTGTCATTGATGCCGCAGAAAAAACTGAAGTAAGACTTTATCAGTTTCAAGCTATTACAGCATTGGGATACTGGTATTTCGACCAAAAAAATGTTGATTATAGCGTTGTTGAAGTTGGTCTTGGCGGACTATACGATGCTACCAATATTGCTAAGACAATAGTAAGCGTTATTGCTGCAATAGGATTTGACCATACGGAGTTACTGGGCAATACACTTACAGCAATCGCTACTGAAAAAGCGGGTATTATAAAAGAAAACATTCCAATTGTTTCTTATCCTCAGCAGCAAGAGGCAGAAGATGTCATTGCCAGATGTGCTACTGAAAAAAATGCCCCGTATTACAATGTTAAAGAGGCTGATATAAATATTAAAAAGCTGAGCTTAGAAGGTTGCGTATTCGATATAAAGTATCAGGATATCGACTTTAAAAATGTTACGGTCAAACTGAACGGAAGGCATCAATGCTTTAATGCTTCAACGGCTCTTGTCGCCGCTAAGGTGTTGCAGAAGAATGGACTTAATATAACTGATCAAAGTATAATCGAAGGTCTCAGAGATACAGTTTGGCCCGGCAGAATGGAACTTATCAGAAGAGAAGGTAAACCTGATTATATACTTGATGGTGCGCATAACGGACACGGAGCAACTGCTCTTTGCAGCCAGATTAATGCCTTGGTAGAGAAAAGACCAAGAGTAATGATATGTTCAATCAAAAAAACAAAAGATGCTGAGAACATGATAAAGCTATTTGCTGGGTGCGCAGAGCAAATTATAATTCATCAGTTCAGCAAAGATCACTATGACCCAAAGCTTCTTAAAGAGATGTTTAAAAGGAATGGCAAGGATGCGACAATTATTGATAATATAGAAAAAGCACTTGAATATGCCGAAGAACTTGCAGGAGATACAGGTACAGTTATCATATGCGGTTCGCTTTATATCGTTGGAGAAGTAAGAAACATATTGTTCGGACTTGAAACTGAATATTTTTAAAAAGAAAAGAGGAGCAAAACTCCTCTTTTCTTTTTAAATAAGTTTATCGATTATAATTTTATATATCTCACTGCCTGTATCCGGCCATTTCTCGCACACAGATATCGCTTGTTTTTCGGTAACGACATTAACTGACAATTCCAAAAGCAACAGGTTATTTTCTACGATCTTGCATGTTGCGATATACTGAGCATCTTCAATTTTTCTGTAATCGGCAACAAAAGCTGATTCTTTTTTTAACTCTACAATGACCTTTGGCATATTGTCATCCATAGAGATCTTTGTATCTATTGGCAGCATGTTTTTAAAATAGCTGAGTGCTTCTTTTCCAGAATCGGTTATCTTATATTTAATGCCGTCAGGTGTTATGACCTTTTCAAGCATGCCAGTGTCAGTAAGTTCTATTAATATCTGCTGAAGTTCAAAATAGTTGATCCAATCGTAAAGTGTTATATGCCTTGTAAGTTGCAGAGATGTAAGAGGGATGTTTGCTTTGTTCATAAAATATAGAAGTATTATTTTGTTTGTTGCCAAATCATTAGCACCAAAAGGCATAATGCTCACCTCGCGATATTTTGTATTTATATACTAATTATAACACAATATGTCTGCAACAAAAACATATAAAGAAGGTATTGCGTTTTAATCTAAAGAACTGATATACCTCTTGAGCTTTTTTGTAAGTGTGTCGGTATCTTCACCCATTTTGGATTTTAATGCAATGTTTGTAAGTGTATTTAATGTATCAAGCTTGTCGTCGGAAGTCTTTTCAATATATTCTTTAGTTTTGAGTTCTTTTAAAAGAGATTTGATGCCGCCTATTCCATGATCCTTATATATTATATATCCATATGCTTTGCAAACGAGATAGTAGTTGGTTGAATCGGGTGATTCGAGCGTTTCTAGATGTGATGATTCAAGCGTATCAAGATTCAACAAGTAATAGTTATTTTTGTAAAGTGTTTTAAGTGAGCTTTTTTCGCTTTCAGTGAGTTCATATTTTTCACTGCTGAATAGCGTAGCGAACCCTTCCTGCATGAAATATGCAAGATTATCATTACTAAGATCAGAGAGCATGGCATGTATCTGTTCATGCAGTATCGTTTGATCTATGTAATCTTTTACTACTGAAAAATTCACGCCTTCATAGCAGGCAATTTTGATTGACTGCCTGTATTCATTCCAGCCTGCAACCCAGGTTGGGGTAGATGGTTTTATAGTTCCCTGCATATTGGTCATGCTGCCATATACACGTGCTTGCCCTATGAAAGATGGGGTATAGCTGAACAAGGAGTACAGCAATTTCGTTTTTGTATCGTAAATGTTTTTTATTTCATATGCATATTCTTTTGCGCTTTCATCATAATAAATGTTAAAGCCATCCAACTGCAAAAGCTGCATATTTGGTCCGATCTCTTTGTAACCATCTTCAAAATATTTGAAGACAAGATCATATGTGTAAGAACGTTTTTTGCCGTTCAAAAGGAATGTCTCGTTTATAGTAGCTATAAAAGAATATTGGTCAATGAACGACGAAGAAACGACCTTTAAATCATAATTGGTGATATTTTGATTTATGCGATCGTTAAACCATGATTTTTGCTCGCCAGAGTAAAAAGGATCACTTGAATTGAAAAGACTTAAAAATGAATCTTCGTCTTTATTATTAACTGCGCTTTTTCTAGTACTTATATAGTTATCAAGAGCTTCAGACTGTTCTTTTGTTAAAGAAACGCTTTGTAAGGTGGATTGAAAAACAGATGTAGAAGCGGGCATGGACATAGGCGTATAAGCAGGTGTAGAAGACGGTTCGTTGCTTTTACATCCGCTTAGCAAAAATAAAATAAGCAATAAAGCAAAAAATTTTTTTCTCATAAATTGGTACTCCTTAAATTTGCTTTAGAGTGGTATACTATTATTAGTATAAGATACTTGCTTTTGTTTTATTTACGTTTATAATAGTTTTATGACGCTTTTTTAGGGGGTTATAGCTCAGTTGGTCAGAGCGCTACGTTGACATCGTAGAGGTCATTGGTTCGAGCCCAATTAATCCCACCATAACAATTGTACTTGATATCAATACATAATTGCAGTTGACTGAATCAAGCTTATATGCTAAAATCTTTAAGTACAAAAACATTTCTTCCTGAGGTGTTCGCATAGCTTTAGTTTTAAACCTACATTTTGATTTCGGGAGCTCGGGTCCGTTTGGCTAATGTCAAAGCGCTATAAGCGATAGGCAGAGGCGATGTGCAGAGCACCCACCTGCTGTTGGGCAGGTGTTAAAATTAGAGTAAACGGCACCGCGGGAAATATTTTATTAATTTATATATTGCGGAATTGTGTAAAGGTAGCACCTACGGCTCTGACCCGTATTGTCTAGGTTCGAATCCTAGTTCCGCAGCCAATACTGAAGATCTCTTATTGCGCTTTGTGATAAGGGATATTTTTGTTTTTGCTAATCAATTTTGTTACTGCATATCAAAGATATTAAACTTATCCATTTACAAATCATATAATCTTTGCTACAATAATTAGGCAACTTATTTGTATGCCTCCTTCGTCTAGTGGTTAGGACGCCGCCCTCTCACGGCAGAAACAGGGGTTCGACCCCCCTAGGAGGTACCATTTTAAGCCGATTTTTTCTTATAAAAAGAGAAAGTCGGTTTTTTTGTTTGCGCTTTTGAGTAATAACCAGAAGTTCTGTAAAAGCTGATATGTGTGCTTTGAAATGTTTTAATATAAAACAGCTTAAATTAAAGTGAGCATATGTATAGCACAAATATATATAACTGGCAATTTAAATGCAAATATTTTAGTAGGGAAAATGCTGCAATTTAAACAATTATGCCCAGAGGACAGAGATGCGGTGAATAAGTATTTTAAAGCATGGAATTCAGATTCTTAAGATATGCCGTTTGCTAATATGTATTCATAGGCATGCAGCAATAATACCCAGATTGCTATAGAAGATGAAACGCTATATTAGATGCAGAAATTCAATGTTAACAGCATAAAAATGTGAGTGCCCTTATCACCAGAAATTTCAGCTAATTTATCAGAACATGTAGAAAGGGTAAAGGACTATTGCCATGAGAATGAATTTACAATGCATATGAATATACCTAGTGAAAAATGCTAGTAAAATATTAAATAGCGCTGTGAAAGATTACGTTATAGCGCCATGCGAAGAAAGTTCTGATTACGAGTATGAATCCAAAAATCAAATAAAGTTGTGGGGTATCAAGTTTCATCAAAGAAGTGGATATATAATGGTTCTTATATGAAAAAATGCTTTAAGTTTACAATAAATGGTATTCAAGCAAAGAGATGGGTATAAAAGATATATATAGAGAAAAATGTGCTGCTGACAGGGCACTTAGAGCTTATAAAGAGCTTCAGTTGACCGGATGTGTTATTAAGATGGATAGAAAGGTGTGTACATTTTCATTTTAGAAAAATTAAACGGTAATTCAGCACTTATTCTGGCAGAAAAATATTATTTTGAACATGAAGGAATAGAGACACATTAATAAAACGTTTACAGAGAAATGCTGGGCAGGTTTAGAATTTATAAACAGACAAGAAGATATTGGGATAGATGGACTCAGAAGAGCAAAAAAGGGTTAATAAATATATTATAAGAAATAGGCCAACTGTGGGGAATAGAAATGTCTGAATGCAGGATGATTCAAAAAAATGAACTGCCTTTGGCTGAAAAGCTATGGGATACATGCTTTGAAGAAGACAGGGAAGAATTTATTAAATACTGTTTTAAAAACTGCATCGACAGTGATTCGTTTATTGGAGTGTTTGTAAATAATACTTTTGTTTCTATGCTTCAAATAAAGGAAAAGAATTCCATAAAGAATTTTAAGGCAGCAGTATAACAGTCGGTTATTTAGTTGAACTTTACACCCATCCGGATCATAGAATGGGAGGATTTGCAGAGGAACTTGTTTTTAGAGCATTTGAATTTTTGAAAGAAAGAGGTATTGCATTTACACGTCTTTATCCTTTCGATTATGACTTTTGCAAAAAGTTTGGATATGCTATATGTAGCAACAGATAGATAGTAACTATTAATAAAGAACAAATCAAACAAGTGGAAACAAAAGGCATAGAAACGATTACTTTAAGAAACACTGAAATTGATGAGTATGCATGAAAAATGCCAACAGTTATTGTGCTTTTTTCAGCGGGCTGAGCGGATGCATAATACGAGATGAAGAAACAATGAAGGCTATATTACTTAGGCACATGGCTACCTATAAAGCGGGAATTGTTATTGCAAAAGAAAAAGGATTTATAACTGGGTATGCAACATATTTAAACACAGAAAAAGAAATCATTTATTATGAGATCGTTTATAAAGATATTAGGACATTTGCAGCTATAGCAAATTATTTGAGAAATGATAGAGAAACTGTAAAGCTAGCAATACCGCCAAATTAAAAAAATATATGCATATGGATGATCCTTTAGTTTGTGTACAAATTGAACCTCATATAATGGAGAAAATATTAGATATTACAGAATCACTACCTATGTTGGAATCAGCGGGTTTAAAAGCATCAATATTTGTTAAAATAACGAACATTAATGAACATAATAATTATAAAGTATACGGAATCATCGAACATGGTATAAAATCAGCAACTAATCAATGCTACAGTGATTTTGAGTGTGGTTGCGGCACGTATATGCAGGTAGTAACGGATATAAACGATGTACATATGCAATAAAATGAGGTCTGTTAATTGCAAATAATTACGAACGTTTGCAATTGTTTAAAACCATATTTAAAGAGAATAGCGTATACGTATTTGAAATGTTTTGATTGAAGTATATATTTATTATAAAACGGTAGATTTGAAGTAATTTATAGTATTTCGATTGATTTTAACTGAAAAGAAATTTGCACTTATCCACAGATAGTTGTAAATTGATATATAAGAATTGAAAAGGAATACATATGAGCATAGCTTTTGGATTATTATTAGGATTAGCATTTGGAATAATTCAATATTTGATATGGGGAAGCTTTCTTAAAAAGCCATCTTTTTATTCTAGTATATTAAAAGTTGTACTGATGGGATTAATAAGTATCTTTACGATTTTTATATTCTTATTAATAGTGACTCTTCTTAACATAGACATGCTTATCTGGACAGCGTTAGGTGTTCTAATTTGTACGTTTGTTTCCAGTTGTTATACATTTTTAAAAGATAGAAGGCGAGGAAGATAATGGACATAAGCATAAATCAAAGTCGTTATGTTCTATTTGGTGACTTTACAGTTAGTGGTAGCGTTATTGTTGCTTGGATTGTTTCGGGCATTTTGATAATGTTAGCGCTTATTATAAGGTTTGTACTATTAAGAAAATTTAAAACAGTTCCTCATGGGACACAGAATGTGATTGAGCTTTGTGTTGAGTCAGTAAGGAATTACTGTATATCTAAATTAGGCTTTGAAATTTCTATGTCACTTAATGCATATATGTTCACATTGGTTGTGTTCATCTTAGGTTGTGGATTGATTGAACTTATTGGGTTTAGACCACCAACGTCGGATCTTAGCTTAACGGCCAGTTTGGCTCTTATGACATTCTTTTTGATAAACTATTATGGTCTTAAGTATAAGGGCTTATTGGGCCGAATTAAGTCGTTTGGACAGCCAAAAGCTTTTATTGCTCCAATAAAAGTGGTAACAGATCTGGCTGTGCCGATTTCACTGTCATGCAGGCTTTTTGGTAATATGCTTGGCGGTGTTATAATAATGGAGCTTATTTATAATTTATGTGCATTAGTAATACCTGCATTTATTTCAATCTATTTTAATTTGTTCCATGCAGGAATGCAGACGTTTATATTCGTAACACTTACTCTAACATACATTGCAGAGGCAATCGAGTGAGTTTGCGTTTATAAATAGATTTTTAAGTTTAGATAATATGGAGGTGCTTAAAATGGATGGTTTAGTAGCAATTGGTGCTGGAATAGCAGTTCTTACCGGTTTAGGTGCTGGTATTGGTATGGGTATTGCCACGAGTAAAGCGTGTGAGGCAGTAGCAAGACAACCTGAGGCCTCAGGGAAAATAAATGCCGTATTGCTTATCGGACTTGCAATTACTGAGTCCACATGTATATATGGTTTTGTTGTAGCGCTTATACTTTTATTTGCCAAATAAATAGCATAAGCAGTGAAAAGGGGTATATAAATGGGTGGACTTATAAATCTTAGCGACATGTTATTTCATGTTGTTAATGTAGTGATTTTGTTCTTCTTCTTAAGATGGCTTTTATATAAGCCTGTGGTTAAGTTCCTTAAAAATCGTGAGGAAAAGTTCTCTCTTCAGGCGAATGACCTGGAGACTAGAGAAAAAGATGTTGAAGAACAAAAAAATAAGTATGAAGCTTTGATAAAAGGCTCGAAAGAAGAAGCAGCAAACATAATAAAAACAAGCACAGAGATAGCTAATTCTCGCGCAAACGATATAATAGCAAATGCTGAACATGAAGCACAGGCTATGCTTTTGAAAACTCAGAAAGATATTGATGAGAGAAAAGCACAGGCCGTAATTGAGCTGAAATCAGATATAGCTAGCATGGCATGTGAGCTGGCTTCAAGAATATTAAAAAGAGAAATAAACGAAGAAGACAATAAGAGAATTATTGAAGACTTCTTTAAAAGAGTTGGGTGAGTATAATGGCACAATTGGCTTTGATTTCTACAGCTTTTAAGCTGGACGAGGCTACATTGAAAAGTATTGAAGATTTCTTTATTGCAAAAGAAAAGCAGCCATTAGATTTTAAAATTGAAATCGATGAAGATCTTATTGGAGGATTTGTCGTTACTATCGATGATAAAGTTTATGACGCAAGTGCGCTTGCCAGCGTAAATGCTTTTAAAGAGCAGATTAGAAACAGCTGAGGCAGGTTGCATTTTGGGAGGTGAAGATATGGACCTTAATACTGAAAATATCAGTTCTAGTCTTAGAGATAGTATTAAAAATTACGAAGCAAAGCCTGATGTCTATAACTTTGGTCTTGTAACAGAAGCCGGCGATGGTATAGTTCAGATAAGAGGCTTACATGGCTGCAAATATGGAGAACTATTGAAGTTTGGTAATAACGAGTTTGGAATCGCGCTTAACCTTGTTGAAGAAGACGGAGTTGGAGCGGTTCTTTTAAGCCAAGGGGTAGATGTTAAAGAAGGAACGCGAGTACGCAGCACAGGTAACGTTGTCGAAGTGCCTGTAGGCGAAGCTCTTTTAGGAAGAGTTGTAAACCCTCTTGGTGAAGCTATCGATGGTAAGGGATCAATAAAAACATCAAAAAAAAGACCTATTGAAGTAGACTCACCAGGTATCATAGACAGAAAACCGGTTAAAGTTCCACTTCAAACAGGTATTGTTGCAATAGATTCTATGGTTCCTATCGGTAGAGGACAAAGAGAATTGATAATTGGCGACAGGCAAACAGGTAAAACAGCAATAGCAATAGATACAATACTTAATCAAAAAAACAGCGGAGTTATATGCATATATGTTGCAATAGGACAGAAGGCTTCAACTGTTGCTCAGATGACACATATCTTTGAAGAAGCAGGAGCAATGGACTATACGATAATTGTATCGTCTACGGCAAGCGATCCCGCTCCTATGCAGTATATTGCACCATATGCAGGTTGCGCAATGGCTGAAGAGTTCATGTATAACGGTAAAGATGTTCTTATCGTTTATGACGATCTATCAAAACACGCAGTTGCATACAGAGCAATGTCACTATTGCTTAGAAGACCACCAGGAAGGGAAGCTTATCCTGGTGACATTTTCTATTTGCATTCAAGACTGCTTGAACGTGCAGCAAGGTTAAGTGATGAGTTAGGCGGAGGATCTATTACCGCACTGCCTATAATCGAAACTATGGCAGGCGATATCTCTGCATACATACCTACAAACGTTATTTCAATTACAGATGGACAGGTTTTCCTTGAGAGCGAACTTTTCTTCTCAGGTATAAGACCTGCTGTAAATGTCGGACTTTCTGTTTCTCGTGTTGGTGGTTCAGCACAGACAAAGGCAATGCGAAAAGTTTCCGGCAAATTGCGTATTGATATGGCTCAATACAGAGAATTGGCTGTTTTTGCACAGTTTGGCTCTGAACTGGATGTTTCTACCAAACAATTGCTTGATCAGGGTTTAAGATTAACAGAAAGTCTTAAGCAAAATCAATACAATCCGCTACCGATGGAAGTACAGGTTGTATTTTTGCAGATGATAACCAATAAAGCACTTATAGACATACCAGTAAAGTTTGTTGGCGAGTTCAACAAAGGTTATATTGATTTTATCAAAACAAACTATCCAAAGATCCTGTCGGATATTAAAGACACGGGAGATCTTTCGGATGAAAACATACAGAAGCTTATTGCAGCTACAGAGGAATTCAAAAGAGATTTCAAAGAGGCAAATGGGCTTGCAGAAGAAAAAAAGGATGCGACTGAATAAGAAGCTATGGAACAAGGTGATAAATTGTGCTTAGCATGAGCGATATCAAACAGAGAATAAAGTCAATTAACGAAACACAGCAGATAACAAAAGCTATGCATCTTATTTCTTCTGCAAAAGTCAAAAAAGCTTTGCAAAAATATGAGTCAAATAAATCGTATCAGGAAAAAGTACGTTTTACGTTAAAAGATATCCTTAAACACTCTGAATCAATCGAGCATATGTATTTAGAGCATAATGAAGGTGACAGAGCTGCATATGTTGTTATATCGGCGGATAAAGGATTAGCAGGCGGTTATAACCATAATGTATTGAATTTGGCACTTTCGCATATGAAACAGAAAGCTGAAAAATACATACTGACAGTCGGATATGTCGGCAAGGATTTTTTTGAACATGAAGGTTATATGGTAGATGTAGAATTCCTGCACACGGCACAGGATCCTTCTCTTTATAACGCACGACAAATCGCATACGATATATTGGATCTATATGAAAACAGAGTAATGGATGAAGTTTATGTGGTATATACTGCATTTGTTTCACCGATTAAACAAGAACCGAGAGTACTAAAGCTATTACCGGTTGAGATAAGCGACTTTGAAGATGTAGGAACTATGGAATATGCGGCTGATATGTTATATCTGCCTTCTCCTAAAGAGGTTTTTGATAGGCTTATTCCTGAATACCTGATTGGGCTTCTATACAGCACTCTTGTTCAATCTTTTGTTAGTGAGCAGTATGCACGTATGGTTGCTATGGATTCTGCTACAAAGAATGCCACTAAGATGATTAATAAGCTGGTTACTGATTACAATAGAGCAAGGCAGAATAGCATTACTCAGGAAATCACCGAGATAGTCAGTGGAGCAGATGCATTGCTTGAAAAGGAGGGTGAAGCTAATGGACATTGGTAAAGTTGTAAAAGTTATTGGGCCGGTTATTGATGTGCGTTTTGATGACGTACAGCAACTGCCAAATCTATATGATGCTTTGATAATAAAAGCTCCGAATAGAGATATAGTTCTTGAGGTTGCAAAACATATCGGAGGAGATACGGTAAGATGTATTGCTATGCATGCAACAGAAGGTATAGCTTGTGGTTTGGATGTATTAAATACTGGTAAACCTATAACCGTACCAGTGGGCGAGGCTACTTTAGGAAGAGTTGTAAATGCTTTAGGTGAGCCTATAGATAAAAAAGGACCTATTAATGCAGAAGCATACTCAAGTATACATAAAGAGGCTCCATCATTTGAAGAACAAATACCTGTTACAGAAATATTTGAAACCGGCATAAAAGTAATAGATTTACTTGCACCTTATGCTAAAGGAGGTAAAATAGGACTTTTTGGCGGAGCGGGTGTTGGTAAAACAGTTCTTATTATGGAACTCATACACAATATAGCAAAAGTTCACGGTGGCTATTCGGTATTTGCTGGCGTGGGCGAACGTACACGTGAAGGTAATGAGCTTATAAACGATATGACTGAATCAGGGGTTCTTGCAAAAACTGCTCTTGCATTCGGGCAAATGAATGAGCCACCAGGGTCAAGAATGCGTGTTGCGCTAACCGGACTTACAATGGCAGAATATCTAAGAGATAACGAAGGGCAGGATATACTGCTGTTTATAGACAACATATTTAGATATATCCAGGCAGGTTCAGAGGTCTCGGCACTTCTAGGCCGTATGCCTTCAGCAGTTGGTTATCAGCCGACACTTGCTAACGATGTCGGTGCACTACAGGAGAGGATAACCTCTACAAAGAAAGGTGCTATTACGTCTGTTCAGGCTATATATGTACCTGCTGATGACTTGACAGACCCTGCACCGGCAACAACATTTGCGCATTTGGATGCTACAACGGTTCTTTCAAGGACCATAGTGGAACAAGGTATTTATCCGGCAGTTGATCCTCTTGAATCAACATCAAGGATATTGGATCCTAGAGTACTTGGCCAAGAGCATTATGAGATTGCAAGAAGGGTACAGGAGGCATTGCAGCGTTATAAAGAACTACAGGATATAATTGCCATCTTAGGTATGGATGAATTGTCAGCTGAAGACAGACTGACAGTTTACAGAGCGCGTAAGATGCAGCGCTTCTTGTCACAGCCGCTTCATGTTGCAGAAATGTTTACCGGAATACCTGGAAAATATGTTAAAATAAAAGATACTATAAGGAGCTTTAAAGCAATATTAGACGGTGAAGTAGACAATATCCCGGAAGCTGCGTTCCTTATGGCCGGAGATATTGACGACGTAAAGGAAAACGCTAAAAAATATGATGCGGAGGCGTAATGAAAATGGCTGAAGCAGGAAGTTCAACATTTATGATAGAAATAATAACGCCTGAACGTAAGTTTTTCCAAAGAGATGTACAATGCGTAGTTGTACCAGCGCCAGATGGTGAACTTGGAATACTTAAAGGACATGCACCTATGGTTGCTGCAATATCCACAGGCCTTATCAAAATAAAACAAGAAGACGGCAAATGGATAGAAGCGTTTACATCAGAGGGCTTTTTAGAAGTGCGTCAAGATGAGACCATAATACTTTCTCAGGAAGTTGAATGGCCGGATGAAATAGATCTAAAGAGAGCTCAGGCAGAGAAGCAAAGAGCTGAAGAGAAATTAAGACAGGCTGAAAGCATGAGACAGTATAGAGAATCACGTATTACTCTTACAAGACAGCTTGTAAAATTAAAAGTTAAAGATCATTATAAAAGTCTAGAATAAATATGCATTAATAGGCTTCTATGCAGGCAACATAGGAGCTTTTATTATGCTTATTATTGTGTTATGCTACAATAAATAACTTTTTGGAGGAACATTATGCTCAGACCTACATATATGATGGTTGATTTGGATGCTATATACGATAACGTATGCAATTTGAAAGCAACCCTTAATGATAACGTCAAATTTCTCGGAGTAGTTAAAGGTGACGGTTACAGTCACGGTATAATACCTGTTACAAAAACTATGCTTGAAGCTGGAGCTGATTATTTGGCAGTGGCTATACCCGAAGAAGGCGTAGAGATTAGAAGAGCGGGAATAGATGCAAATATATTAGTTTTAGGGCTATGTTTAAAGCAATCATTTCCACTGGCGATCGAATATGATCTTACTCTTGCTGTTTGCGAGAAGGATAATATACTGCAATTGCAGGAAGCTGCCGAAAAAGCAGGGGAAAAAGTAAAAGTGCATATCAAAATAGATTCAGGGATGGGCAGGATAGGTGTTCGAACCGATGAAGAATTGAACGAAGTACTGGATACTATTGCTGAGTGCGATAATATAATTCTTGAAGGCGTGTTTACACATTTCGCGACAGCAGATGAAGAAGATAAATCTAAAACATATAAGCAGATAGATAAATTTGAACACATGCTTGCCATAATAAAAAGAAGGGGTTTAAATTTACTTATTCATGCTGCAAACAGTGCAGCAACACTTGATTATAAGCAAACTCACTATGATATGGTAAGACCCGGAATATGCAGTTATGGATATTATCCGTCAGACTGTGTCAGCAGAAATGTAAAATTAAAACCTGCTTTTGAATGGAGAACGAAAATTTCGTATCTAAAGCAGATCGAAAAAGGCGATTCTGTTGGGTATGGTTTCAATTATGAGGCAGAAGACATAAGGAAAATAGCAACGCTTCCTGTTGGTTATGCCGATGGATACAAAAGAGATATTGGTAACAATGGATACGTACTTATCAGGGGACAAAAAGCGCCTGTTGTAGGGAAAGTGTGTATGGATCAGTGCATGGTTGATGTCACAAATATAAAGGATGTCAAAACAGGAGACGATGTCATCCTTATAGGTAAAAGCGGAAAAGAAAGCATAACGATAGAAACAATGGCAAATTGGCTTAATGAAAGCAAATATGAGATGCTTGCGGTTATTACTAAGAGAGTGCCGAGAATATATGTAAGCGATAGGAAAACAAATGAATAAAGCATTATTAAGAGAACTCACTAAAAAAATGTGTGATACTATGACAAACGAAGATCTTATTGCGCACTCAAATATAATTGCTGAAAAATTATTTGAAAATGAAGTGTATAAGAATGCCCAAAATATATTTATATACTTTTCATATAGAGCTGAAATAAGAACATACGGCATGATCAAAGACGCATTAAAAAAAGGAAAAAATGTTTTTGTTCCTAAGCTGGTCGGTAATGAGATGAAAGCAGTTAAATGCAATTTAGAGTCTCTTGTAAGAAATAAATACGGCGTGATGGAGCCAAAAGAGACAGAAATAATAGATGGAAACAAAATCGATCTATGTATAACACCGGGCATTGTTTTCGATTTTGAAAAAAATAGGATTGGTTACGGGCAGGGATATTATGATGATTTTTTTAAACATTACCCCAGCATTTATAGATTGGCTCTTGCTCACGATATACAGGTCGTGACACATATTGATACGGAAAAGCACGACATAAAGATGCATGAGATCATTACAGAAAAAAGGATTATATAAGTTTTGCAAGCTTGTATAAAGATGTGTTTTGTGCTAAACTTATTCCAATAATTAGAGGTTTTTATGAGGATAATCGCAGGCGAGAAAAGAGGAGCAAAATTGTTTCCTCCAGAAGATAATTCAGTAAGACCAACATCGGACAGAGTAAAAGAGTCATTGTTTGGAATTATCCAGTTTGATATTTCAGAAGCAGATGTTTTAGATATTTGCAGCGGCACAGGCAATTTAGGACTTGAAGCAATAAGCAGAGGTGCAAAAAGTGCTGTATTTATCGACAACAATGAAAAAAGCATTATGCTGCTTAAGAAGAACATAGAAAAGCTTAAGTTCGATAATAGATGTGAAATAATATATGATGATGCTCTAGCGGCACTGAAAAAGCTTTCACTTGCTAAAAGACGATTTAAGTATATATTGTTTGATCCACCATACAGCGATACAGCTCTTTATAAAAATGTAACAGAGTTTGTGCTGCAAAGTGATCTATTGAAAGAAAACGGAACTATGTTCGTAGAACATAACGATAAGTATATCATTGCGGATTCGATTAAAAACAGAATGTATGACAGACGCAAATACGGAAGTACGTATATATCATTTTACAGGTAGGCAGAAGATATGAAGACAGGATTATACCCCGGCAGTTTTGACCCGATTTCATGTGGGCATTTAGATATAATTGAACGCGCATCATCGCTTTTTGATGTTGTGCATGTTGCGGTGCTCAAAAACAGTTCAAAGAAAGGCTTCTTCAGTGTGGAAGAGAGAATAAGGTTCATTGAGCAAAGTACAGCTCATTTGAAAAATGTTGAAGTAAACTCGTTTGATGGCTTGACGGTCAATTATGCTGAAAAAATTGGAGCAAATGCTCTTATAAGAGGATTACGAGCTGTATCGGATTTTGAATATGAATTTCAACTTGCAGCTATCAATAATAAGCTGTCCAAGGATGTCGAAACTGTATTCTTTATGACAAGTACTCAATATTCTTTCTTATCATCAAGCATAATTAAGGAAGTAGGATCACTTGGCGGATGTATAGAAGGACTTGTTCCTGATTGTATTTTAAATGAAGTAAAAACTAAACTCTTACAAAAACGATAGGAGGTTTTTATTATGATCGATAATATGGAGATGGACGTACTGGATCTATTAAGGGTTATTGAAGAAGAGGTTGAAAATGCATCGTCAATACCACTATCAGGTAAGAAAATGATGGATGGTCAACTTTTATTAGATATTGTAGCTGATATAAGACTTGCTCTACCAAGGCAGCTTGAAGATGCAAGAAACATTATAGCAAACAGAGATCAAATAATTAGCGAGGCAAAAAAACAAGCGGATGCGATTGAAAAAGATGCTAAGCTGAAAGCTGAAGAACTTATAGATAATCATGTAATAATGTCTGAAGCAAAAGAGAAAGCACATGACCTTATGGCAAGCGCACAAGAGAGTGCCGTTGAAATAAGAGAAGGCGCAGATGCATATGCTAATGATATACTTGATGATCTATTACGATATATGGAAGAATACATCAAAATAATTCAAAAGAATAAAGGCGAATTAAAGAATAGTGGAAAATCAAAACCGGTTTAATCCGGTTTTTTGTTATTTAAAATTATTCTGTTCATTATAATAGTTATAAATATGGCAAGCACATAAATAATACTATAGCTTAAAGAGTTTATTATTATATCTACAAAAGAATAGCTGTAGTTGATTACAATATTTGATGTTTCTAAGCTGATTGGGAAAATCATAAGTGCAATGTTGCACAAGAGAAATGCGATTACCGCATGTACTATTTTTGGAAATATAAGTGCTTTGAATTGTACGCCTGTTTCTGAAATAAGCGTATAGCTTTGCATAAGGATCGAAAATCCTGAAAAAGATATGACTGCCGATAATATTGGCAAAAGTGTGTTTAGCGATTTAACGTTTTTAACCAAGAGACTACAGCTGTTGGTTATTTCAAATAAACCGGCTAGAGTGCTTGTTATCAATTCTGAATCATTTATTCCAATAAGCGCAAAAATACCGGAAATACTTTGCAAAATGTTTAATTGCAGCAATAAATTTATTATAATAGAAAACAGAATAATATAACCTCCTATTACAAGCTGCGTTTGCATTGCATTATTGACTGCTTCTGAAAGCATTTTTCCAAATGGCGGAATTTCTAATTGCTGCGGGATATAATGTTTTGCTTTTATTTTGTTTCGCTTAATAGAAAACAGCATGCCTGTAAGCATGGCACCTAAATAATGCGATAAAGCTATATATGTGCCAAGTTGAGTGCTTCTCAGCATACCGCCTGCTACAGCACCAATTATAAAAGACGGGCCGGATGTATTCACAAACGATAAGAAATGCTCCACTTGATCAGTATCTATGTATCCTTTTGAATACATTTGTGCACAAAGACGAGGGCCCATAGGATAACCTGACAACATGGACGTTGCAATTATGTAGCCTGATTCTCCGCTCGCTTTAAATAATTTGTTCATAACAGGTGAGAGCATTTCACCAAAGGCACTGGCGGCTCCACAGGATATGAGTATTGATGTCGCAATAAAAAAAGGGAACAGGGAGGGAAATACTACGTTTATCCACAAACTTAGACCTTCTTTGGCGGCAGCTAGACAAATGCCTGTATTTAGTACTAATATAATAAATGCTATAAAGCATAAAACATATATGATATTTTTTTTAATATTCAATTGAAACGCCCCTTATATTCCATATAAAACGTTATGAAAGAGGTTCCCCAAATATGAATAGCGAAAGAAAGAAATTAGGTCTTGCACTCGGTTCGGGCAGCGCTAGAGGATTTGCGCATCTTGGCTTTTTGAAAGTGCTTGAAGAGAATGGTATTCCAATAGATTTTATATCCGGCTCAAGTATGGGCGCTGTTATAGGCAGCATATATGCATGCGGAACTGATTTGGATATGATAATTAAATTTGCTAAAACACTTGATGAGAAACAATATCTTGATGTAATGATCCCTCGAAAAGGGTTTATTAAAGGTGAAAAATTTACAGATCTGATTAAACTTTTTACAAAAAACTATGATTTTTCACAGACAAAAATTCCTTTGAAAATCGTTTCCTATAATCTGAGTGAGGATAAGCCGGTTATTTTTGAAAGCGGAAAGATATATGAAGCGGTAAGAGCAAGCATGTCGATTCCGGGAGTTTTTTTACCATTTCAAATAGATGAAACGGTCTATGTGGACGGCGGCGTTGTGGATAGAGTACCGTCTGAAACAGTAAGGAATATGGGCGCGGATGTAGTAGTCGGAGTAGATGTGGGCTTTAGAGAAGGAGAAGTTCATCCACCGGCTCAAAATGTTTTAGAAGTCGTTTTGCAGGCGTTTGATGTAATGTCGTGGGAGATTGCCAAATACAAATTGAAAGACGCTGATTATGTTGTTGCCCCAAATGTATTTAAAGTAGATCCATGGACAACAAAAGATGTTGATGAATGCATAGAGGAAGGCATTAAAGCAGGGGAAAAATCGCTTGACGATATTAAAAAACTTATATATGGATGAAAAAAAGCTCGCTATATAACGAGCTTTTATATTTATAGAGTTATTATTTTATTTGTATAGTCTCTGTTCGCTTTTGCTTTATCGCCTGATAAAGAAAGCGAATATATATCGGTTGCTTTTATATCAAGCTGAAGCAAAGGAGCTATTTCTTTTAACTCAAGGCCATCTTTTACGGAAGTGATAAGTGGAATATCTGAGTTTTCTTTTATATGCTTAAGTAATGGCTGTGCTTCTTTTTTAAATCCAAGCACTCTTGCATAAATAGGAGAATAAAGCTCATTAAAAGCTGGGTATTTTTTTTTGGTAATATCAAGCAATATAAAGTAGCAAATGCGCCTTATGCGCGAAGCGGTATATCGCTTGTTTGTTGCGTATGCTATTATATCGCTTAGCGTATTATAAGAACCTGCCGCTTTTGACAAAAGATTTTCAATGCCTTCGCTAACATCCATTATGTCTGCGATTTTTTCACTTGGCATAGTTCTAAGCTTATATGAAATTATGTTTTCAAGATGGCTGATATCAGGTAATTCATTTTGATTAAGCGATTCATATACGTAAGGCGGGACTGCAAAAGAAAAGTCATTTTTAGCTTTAATTGCTTTTCTAATAGCAGTTGCACTGGAGAATTCTCCTGAAAGCTCTTTTTCATTATAGATAGATGTTTTTCTAAGGACTGCATTGGGTTGAAGATTGCTGCCTAACATGTATAAAGCCTTTATATATTCGATAGCTAAAATACAATTCGAAGACGAAACTGTTTTTGAAAGCACTTCTTTATCGTACTTATTTCCTAAACAGTCGATGATCGATTTCTGCCTTGCTGCAGCAAAAGGCACACTGCCGTTATAAAGATGCTTCTGTAATTGTTCTTTAAACTTATTATTGCAAGGAAGTATTACTTTTGCGATATCTTTAAGTAATTCTATGTCATCATTTTCACTTCCGAATGAAACAAATCCATTATCGCATATCATGCTTGCTATCTTTACTGCACCAAATGCAAATCTTTCAGCTGATTGCAATGAAAAGAAGGTGGGAAGTTCAACAACAAGATCAGCGCCTGCAATAATCGCCCATTTTGTTCGTTCCCATTTATCCATTATTGCCGGCTCTCCGCGCTGAACAAAATTACCGCTCATTATGCATATTGTGAAAGAGTCTGGATTTAATTCTTTTGATTTTTCAAGCAAATACAAGTGCCCATTATGTAATGGATTGTATTCGCAAACAATTGCGTTAATTTTCATGGACAACCTTCTCTTTTTGATTTGTTTGTTATATAATAACTTCGTATGAAAATAATTGTCAATAAATTGGCAATCATATATTATAAATAATTATTTTTTTTGGAGGTAAATGTTATGTCGATTATGGATTCAATCAGGGAAAAAGCAAAACAAAATATGAGAACTATCGTTTTGCCTGAAGGATCTGAGCCCAGGACAGTACAAGCAGCTGCTATAATTGTTAAAGAGAAGATTGCTAATGTGATCTTGCTTGGTAAGATAGAAGAAATTGACGCTGTTGCAAAGGAAAAAGGCGTTGATCTTACAGAAGTTACAAAAATCGACCCTGTAAAGGCAGACAATTTTACTGAATGCGTCAACGATTTTTATGAACTGAGAAAAGCAAAAGGTATGACACCTGAAAAAGCTGAAGAGACAATAAAAGACAATATCTATTATGGCACGATGCTTCTTAAAAAAGGAATTGCTGACGGCCTTGTTTCAGGTGCTGTTCATTCAACAGCTGATACACTCCGCCCAGCTTTGCAAATAATCAAGACACGTCCGGGTGCTGCTATCGTTTCAAGCTGTTTCATTATGGAAGTACAGGATAGGAAATATGGTAAAGACGGGGTTCTAGTATTTGGCGACTGCGCTATAAATATTCAGCCTACAGCAGAAGAACTAGCTAACATTGCCATAGATACAGCTGAAACAGCTAAAGCTCTTGTAGGAATAGATCCGCAGGTCGCAATGCTTTCGTTCTCAACATTTGGAAGTGCTAAGCATGAACTTGTTGATAAAGTAAGCGAAGCTACAAAGCTTGTTAAACAATTGGCCCCTGACATTAAGGTAGACGGTGAGATGCAGGCAGATGCAGCACTTGTTGAGAGTGTCGGTCAATTGAAAGCTCCAGGAAGCAAAGTCGCAGGTAAAGCTAACGTACTTATCTTCCCAGATCTACAAGCAGGCAACATAGGATATAAATTAGTCCAAAGACTTGGAAATGCAACAGCTATAGGACCTATCTGTCAGGGCGTTGCTAAACCGGTAAATGACCTGTCAAGAGGCTGCAGCGTCAATGATATAGTTGATGTCGTTGCAGTAACGGCTGTTCAAGCTGCTGCACAGAAATATATTTAATTTATTTTGGAGGAGAATACATGAAGATACTTGTAGTAAACGCAGGAAGTTCATCACTTAAATATCAGCTCATGGACATGACAGATGAGTCTATTAAGGCTAAAGGTATTGTTGAAAGAATTGGTTCTGAAGGTTCAGTCCTTAAGCATACTATACCGGGAAAAGATACAGTCAAGATAGACTTGGAAGCAAAGAATCATACAATAGCAATAAAAGCGGTCTTGGATGCTCTGATGGACAGTAAGATAGGAGTACTAAAGAGCATTGACGAAATAGATGCTGTCGGACATAGAGTACTCCACGGCGGAGAGAAATTTGCTAAGAGCGTTGTTATAGACCAAGCATGTTTAGACGCAATAGAAGAATTTATTCCGCTTGGACCACTGCATAACCCAGCAAACTTAATGGGTATAAGGGCATGTAAAGAAGTAATGCCTAATGTTCCAATGGTCGCAGTTTTCGATACAGCTTTTCATCAGACGATGCCTAAAGAGGCATTTATGTATGGTTTGCCTTACGATGCTTACAGAAAATATAGGATCCGTAAATATGGCTTCCATGGCACATCACATCTATATGTTTCACATAAAGCTGCAGAAGTTGTCGGAAAAGACATAAAAGATCTTAAGATAATCACATGCCATATTGGGAACGGTTCAAGCCTTGCTGCTGTCAAGGAAGGAAAATGCATAGATACATCTATGGGCCTTACACCTCTTGAAGGGCTTGTTATGGGCACAAGATGCGGGGATATAGATCCGGCTATAATTCCTTTCATAATGAAAAAAGAAGGCCTTACACCTGACGAAATGGACACATATATGAACAAAAAGTCAGGCGTGTTAGGTTTATCTGATGGATTAAGCAGCGATTTCAGAGACCTTGGAATAGCAAATGAACAGGGCAATGAATTTGCAGCATTAGCACTTAAAGTTGTTGGATATAGGATCAAGAAGTATATAGGTGCATATGCAGCTGCTATGAATGGTGTAGATGTTATTGTATTTACTGCTGGCGTTGGTGAGAACGATGCATATACAAGATCGCTCGCTTTAGAGGGACTTGAGTATTTGGGGGTAAAAATAGATCAGGAAGTAAATAATAAGACACATGGTAAACTGGCTAAAATTTCCGCCGAAGATTCAAAAGTTTTGGTTTATGTAATACCTACTAATGAAGAACTTGTTATTGCAAGAGATACTCAGAGATTAGTTACTGCGCAATAATATTGACAAAGTATATAGAAATAAAATATAATACTTTGGTAAGTTTGAGGCATTAAAAATGAAGTTGAACGTAATTAACGCACTAAGGCAGCCGGGCAAGATTTTTTACGTGCAAAAAGATATGGATATTACAGATGCCGGAGGCTATGAAGCGATATCTCCATTACATGTATCAATGCAGTATGTTTGCAGCGAAAACAAAATAAATGTTCTCGGCAGCGCAGTTATGGAAATAAAAGGATATTGTGACAGGTGCTTAAAAGAAACATCAGCTAAAATTGCGTTCGATTTTAACGAAAACTTTTATAAGCCTGAAGATTTACCGGAGGATGACGCATATACATTAGACAGAAATTTCATTGACCTTGAAGAACCAATGAACAGCCTATTGGAAATGCATGCGCCTATGAAGTTTCTATGCAGTGAGGATTGCAAAGGACTATGTAAGATATGTGGGCACAATCTTAACGAAGGTGATTGTGAACACGTGAAAAAAGATTAAAGCTTTTGTTTGTTAGGAGGTGTACAAATGGCAGTACCTAAGCGTAAGACGTCTAAAGCAAGACGCGATTCAAGAAGAGCAAATTATAAGGCAACGGCTCCAAACGTATCTGCCTGCCCGCAATGTGGTGAGCCAGTGCTTTCACACAGAGCATGCGGCAACTGCGGCTATTATAACGGACGAAAAGTAGTAGATATAAAGGAAAAAGAGCTTGCAAACTAATTAAGAGAGCAGCCAATAGCTTGGTTGCTTTTTTTATATTCTTGCACTAAAATTAGAATATAATTTAATTTGAGGTGTAATTATATGACTTATAACATAGGTGTCGATATTAATGGCAGTGATAATGGCCCAAAAACGATAATTGACGGCGCATTAGCTGCCATTAATTTGAATGAAGACATTATTGTTACCTTCTTTGGTGATGAAAAAGAGATAAAGGATTATTTAAGCGATAGATATGATAAGAAGAGAATAAGGATAGTACATGCACCTGATGTCATTTCAAATTATGACTCACCAACTGAGGCGGTAAGACAGAAAAAAGAATCCAGTGTTGTCAAGGCAATGGAATATCTTGCTGCAAAAGATGCTGATGCTGTTGTATCAGCCGGCAGTACAGGCGCTGTACTTACTGCGGCTACACTTATAGCAAGGCGCATACCAGGCGTTAAAAGACCCGCTTTAGCGCCTATATTTCCTACAATAAAAGGGCCAATGCTTTTAATCGACTGCGGAGCTAATAATGACTGCAGACCTGAATTCTTAGAGCAGTTTGCTGTAATGGGCTCTTTATATATGAAACATTTGTTCTGCATAGATAATCCTAGAGTAGCACTTATAAATAACGGTGCTGAACCTGGCAAAGGTAATGCACTTACAAAAGAAGCATACAAACTTATCGAAAAGCTGCCTATTAATTTTGTAGGCAACATTGAGCCTAGATATATACTTGACGGCAATGCGGATGTAGCTGTTTGCGATGGGTTTATAGGCAATATGGTTTTAAAAACAACTGAAGGTGTAGCTAAGACACTGTTTACAATAATGAAAAAGGAATTTACCAGTTCATTTAAAACGAAAATGGGCGCCCTTCTTTTAAAATCTTCTCTAAAAAATATAAAATCAATGCTTGATTATACAGAACATGGTGGAGCTATCCTTTTAGGTATAAACGGCGGTGTAATAAAAGGACATGGAAGTTCTGATCCTAAATCAATACAGATATGTGTTACACAGGCGAGAGATTTTGCTAAAAGCGGAATTATAAACGATATAAAACAGGACCTTGCCGACATAAAATAATATATATCTTTTTAGGAGGTATATATTATGCTTAGCAATAATATAAAAATAATTGCCGCAAAAGTTTTAAAAATAGATAAAGAAGCTATAACCGACAATATGAATATCGTTGGTATGTTAAAAAAAGATGAGATTGATCTTATTACTTTTATTATCGAACTTGAAGCAAAAAGCAATAAGGCGATCAATAAAAAAGAATTTAAAAAGTTAAGAACTATAGATGACATTCAAAAGTATTTAGACGAAAAATGACATATCTTTTATAAACAGAAGAGGCTTATAATGAATGAAAATGTAACAAACACCCCAAATATCGGACAATTACAAAAAAATATTGGATATACATTTTTAAATGAAGCTTTGCTGCAGGAGGCACTCACGCATTCTTCAGCAGCAGATGAACAGCATCAGTGTAATGAAAGACTCGAGTTTTTAGGCGATGCTGTATTGGAACTAGTTGTTAGCGAATATCTTTTTATTAGCTATAAAAATATGGATGAAGGAACAATGACTAAAACAAGAGCAGGTCTGGTTTATGAAACAACTCTTTTCAATATAGCAAATGATCTGGAGCTTGGAGAATATCTTGTTTTAGGAAGAGGCGAAGAGAACAGCGGAGGCAGGACCAAAACATCGATATTAGCAGATGCTGTGGAAGCTGTTGTCGGCGCTATATATCTTGACGGAGGCTTTACAAAAGCAAGAAAATTCGTATTAAATATGCTTGAACCTTATAAAGAAGAGATAATAGAACAAGGTGGGTATAACGATTATAAAACTAGATTGCAGGAAATTCTTCAGAGTATAAAGAAGAATTGTACTATAAAATATATGATCACTGGACAAAGCGGGCCGGATCATGCAAAATTATATGATGCGGCAGTTTCATTTGAAGACAAGATAATTGGAATTGGCCATGGAAAAAGCAAAAAAGACGCTGAACAGGATGCTGCAAATAATGCCATAAATAATATGCAAAATAATAAATGATAATGGTGATTCGATGTATTTAACAAAGCTTGAGGTCGTTGGTTTTAAATCTTTTGTTAACAAAACAGTATTTGATTTTAGTAAAGGCGTCACTGCTATAGTGGGGCCTAATGGTTCTGGAAAAAGCAATGTTGCAGATGCAATAAGATGGGCTCTTGGTGAACAGAGCTTTAAAAATTTAAGAGGCAAAAAAGTCGATGATATCATATTTGCAGGCACTGAAAAGAGAAGGCCTCTTTCTTTTTGCGAAGTTTCAATAACTTTTGACAACAGCGATGGCTTCTTTGCACTTGATTATAACGAACTCGTTATAACTAGGCGTGCATACAGATCAGGCGAGAATGAATATTTTATAAACGGAAACAGTTGTAGGTTAAAGGACATTTCTATGCTTTTGCAGGATACGGGCATAGGCATTGAAGGATATTCAATAATCGGACAAAATAAAATAGAAACACTTATAAGCAATAAGTCAGAGCATATGCGCGAACTGCTTGATGAAGCAGCAGGTGTAATGACATATAAAGTAAGGAAAGAAGAAGCTGAAAGAAAGCTTGACAGAACACAAACGAACATAGAGCGGATAGAAGATATTTTATCTTCTTTAGAGACACAGTTGGAGCCGCTTTCTATTCAAAGCACTCAGGCAAAAGAGTATTTTGAAACAAGGGACAAGCTTAAATCGCTTGAAGCTACTGCTTTTTTCAGTAATTATGATTCTGTGGAAAAAAGACGCTTAAGACTGCAAAACGAAAAAGAACAGCTCAATAAAGAAATAGAGGAGCATAAAGAAAATATTGAGCTTACTAGTATTGAACTTTCAAAAGCTAAAGTACAAGAAAGAAAACTTGAAGACGATATATCGGATTATCAGCAGAAAATCATGGATATGTCTAGTCTTATTGAAAGACAGAAAGGCGATACGCAGTTATTTGAGCAGAAAGTAGCATATATCAAGGAAAACAATGAGAGACTTTCTGGAGAAATAGAAGAGTTAAAATTACAAAAAGATATTGCCAATACACAGCTAGAATCTTTTGAAGCCGATGCGAAAGTGATATTGACAGACATTAGTGAAGCAAAAGAAGTAATATCAGTCAGTAAACAGGAATATGAAGAAGCAAATGAAAAAATAGCAAGAGCTGAAGAAAAACTCGAGGCAGATAAAACAGAACTTATGAACAGGCTTAACAAGACTTCTGAAGCCAAAATGCAGGCAACAAGGCTTAACACAATAATGGCAGGAATGGAAGAGAGACTTGCGGCAATAAAGGCTGAAAAAGAACGTTTAAGGCCTTTATTAGAGGAGCTTGCTGAAGAGGCAGAGCAGATTAGTGAAAATGAGAAAAGCCTGTTGGAAAAGAAAAAGCAACTTACTGTTCACTATAGCGAGATTACATCAAATATTTTAGAATTAAAAGATTTTAAAGATAAAGCGAAAGAAAACGAGCATGAGATTGAAAAAAGAATAAGCGAAAGCATTTCGAGGATAAAAATAATCGAAGATATGCAGAAGGCTTATGAAGGATTCAATATGCCTATAAAAAGGCTGATGCAGTATAGCGAGAAGCATACTGACCTTAATAAAAAAATATTAGGCGTTGTTGCTAATGTGATAAATGTTCCTTCAAAATACTCCAAAGCTATCGAAAGCGCACTAGGAGCGGCACTACAAAACATAATAGCTAAGGATGAAAATGATGGTAAAGAAATAATAAACTGCCTTAGAGAAAATAGTTTTGGTATTGCAACAATACTGCCTTTGAATGTAATAAGACCGAGAGAACTTGACAGGCAGGATGAAAATATACTTAGTGATCCCGGATGCCTTGGTGTTGCAAGCAATCTTATAGGATATGATGAAAAATATGCAAATATTATTAAATACCTCTTAGGCAGAACACTTGTATCCGATAATATAGACAATGCTATAAATATTGCACGCCACTGCAAGCATTCGCTTAAAATAGTTACGCTTGAAGGCGACATAATAAATCCAGGAGGTTCGATGACAGGCGGAGGCAGAGCAGGAAAGACTGTCGGTATACTTGAACGTGAGCAAGTTCTAAAGGATGAAAAAATAAATCTTGAGCGCTTTCAAAAAAAGTTGCGTGAATTAAAAGAAAAAGCTGAAAGCGCAAATGAACTTGATAAATTTGTTTTAAAACGGCAGCAAATTTCTCAGGAAATAAATAATTGCAATATTTTATTAGCTATCGAAAAGGAAAAAGTAGATACGGTCAGACTGCAGTTTAATGAAAAGAATAACCAGTTAAATGCGTTGGAGAGCGAAGAGCAGCAACTAAATGAATCAAAAGCAGAAATAAACAGGCAGTTGTCGTATATAGATAAAACGCATGTTGGAGAAGAAAGCGATCACAAAGAACTTCAAAACAGCATAATGCAAGGAACCAAAGCACTTGCTGAGATGAAAAAAGCTATGCAGGGCCTGCTTGAGGCATATAACGAAAAAAATGCTGCCTGCACAAACTTGGAAAAAGATTATGTGATACTTACAAACAGGATTTCCGATAAAAAAGCTGAGCTCTTTAGGATTGATGCCCAAATGCTTGAGAAGCAAAATAAGATAGACGAAAACATCATAAGCTTAGATAAAATGCTTAAAAGCAAAAAAAACGAAGAAGAATTGAGCATGCAGAAAGAGCTTGCGGAGAAGAAAAATAAGCTTGATTCGTTGAAAAATCAAATTAACGAACTAAAGCAGGATCAACAGACATTAAGCGACAATTTACAGATGCTTAATAAACAGATCGAAGAAAAACTCGATAGATGCCATAAGATCGAAATGCAGATGCTTAAGATGGAAAGCGATATTGATACAGCGATTAAGACATTATATGCTGAGTTTGAGCTTACTGTAGATGAAGCAAAGTGCATTTGCATGGAAGAGCCGGTTAAGAATATAAGCACTCAGATCAGTCTTTTGCGCGAAAAGCTTAGGAGTATTGGTATTATCAATCCTAATGCGATTACGGATTATAATAATGTTAAAAATAGATATGATGAGCTTTTGAAACAAAAAGAAGATCTCATAACAGCGAAAGAGGACCTTAAGCGGATAATAAAAGATTTATACAGTAATATGAACAAGCAGTTCAATAGCGAATTTGAAAAACTTAATGCATTATTTAATGAAACGTTTTCGGAGATATTTGGCGGCGGAAAAGCTGAAATTAAAATGCTTGATGAAACCGACAAGCTAAACAGCCAAGTTGAGATAATAGCACAGCCACCAGGCAAAAAACTTGAAAATATGTCTCTTTTATCCGGTGGTGAAAGTGCACTCACAGCAATTGCATTAATGCTATCGGTAATCAAGCTGAGACCAACGCCATTTTGTGTGCTGGATGAAATAGAGGCGTCTCTTGACGAGGCTAATACGTTTAAACTTGCAAACTATATTAAGAAGTACTCAGATACATCGCAGTTTATAATGATAACGCACCAAAAAGCAAGTATGGCTTCAAGCGATACATTATATGGTGTCGCAATGGAAGAAAAAGGTGTTTCAAGGATCGTATCGGTTAAGATAGAACAATATGAACAGGAAAAGGCGGTATAAGATTGGACAGGAATGAAGGACTTTTTTCTAAACTGAAAAAAGGATTGAGCAATACAAAAGAAGGTTTATCTAAAAATATAGGCAATTTATTTAATGCAGGCGGAGAGGTAAATGATGATTTCTACGATCAGATAGAAGAAGCGCTTATTGTTGCTGATGTAGGCATGTCAACATCAATGAATATAATAGATAAGCTAAGAAAAGGCATAAAAACCAAAAAAATAAAGACAGTGGATGGGGCTAAGGAAGAACTAAAAGATATAATGACTGAAATGCTTGGAGAAAACAAGATAAACTATGAATATCCTCTTGTTATTTTATTTGTTGGTGTCAATGGCGTAGGAAAGACAACAGCCATTGGAAAACTATCAAGCAAATTCAAAGATGAAGGCAAAAGGGTAATAATGGCTGCGGGAGATACATTCAGGGCAGCAGCATCCGAGCAGCTTAGCGAATGGGCAAACAGATCAGGTGCAGGCATAGTTAAACATAAAGAAGGTGCTGATCCTGCTGCGGTTATTTATGACGCCATACAGTCGTTTAAAGCGAAAGAGGCGGATGTTCTTCTATGCGATACTGCGGGAAGACTACATAATAAGAAAAACCTCATGGAAGAACTTAAAAAGATAGAAAGGGTCATTAGTAAAGAGCTGCCTGAAGCTAATAAAGAGGTTTATATAGTACTTGATGCAACAACTGGGCAAAATGCTATAACACAGGCCAAGAACTTCAAAGATGTTGTTGAGCTAAATGGTATAATCCTTACTAAACTTGATGGTACGGCAAAAGGCGGAGTAGTAATAGCTGTTAATAGAGAATTAAATCTGCCGATAAGATATATAGGTGTTGGAGAAGGTATAAACGATCTGGAAGTTTTTGATCCAAGACTATTTATTGAAGCATTGTTTGAATAAAACAAATCATTTAGTGTAAAGCAAAAAAGCTTTACACTTTATTTTTTTGTGTTATAATAGTACAGGTGGCTTGATATGAAAAAAGATGTTTTACTGAATAAAAACATAGAAATAAGCTTGCTGTTGGATTTTTATGGTGCATTATTAACGCAGAAACAGTCAGATTATATGCACATGCACTATGAAGAAGATATGTCTCTTGCCGAAATAGCGGATATAGAACAAATAAGCAGGCAGGCTGTCCATGATACGCTAAAACGCGCTGAAGAAACACTAGTAGGATATGAAAAAAAGTTGGGGTTCAGCGCGATATATAAAAAACAGAACGAAATACTTAGAAATCATGAAACAGGATCAGATTCATATAAAGCTTTGCAGGAAATGATTTTAGCTTGGGAGGAGTAATCTATGGCATTTGAAAGCTTAAGCGATAAACTCCAAAATGCATTTAAGAAGATTACCGGAAGGGGAAAGCTAAGCGAAAAAGATATAAAAGATGCTATGCGTGAAGTCAAGCTTGCTCTTTTGGAAGCGGATGTTAACTTTATTGTAGTTAAGAATTTTATAAAAGATGTTACGGAAAGAGCGGTTGGGCAGGATGTACTAAACAGTCTTACTCCCGGTCAGCAGGTCATTAAGATAGTCAATGAAGAGTTGACGACTCTTATGGGCAAGGAGAACACAAAACTCAACATATCTCCTAGAAAACCTACTGTTATTATGCTATTAGGGCTTCAAGGCGCAGGCAAAACAACTATGGCCGGCAAACTTGCTGGCATGCTCAAAAAACAGAATAAAAAAGTATTATTAGCTGCCTGTGACATATACAGACCTGCAGCAATAAAGCAGCTTCAAGTTCTCGGAGAACAATTGGAAGTCGGCGTATATGAAAAAGGCACTCAAAAGCCGGTTCAGACAGCAAAAGAAGCTTTTAGAAAAGCCCAAGATGAAGGAACGGATTTTCTTATTGTAGATACAGCAGGCAGACTGCATATAGATGAAGAACTAATGAAAGAGCTTGCTGAGATCAAACAGGAATTAAAGCCAAACGAACTGCTTTTGGTAGTAGACGCTATGACAGGTCAGGATGCTGTAAATGTTGCGGAAAAATTCAATAGCGACCTTGATATTACAGGCGTGATACTTACGAAACTAGACGGTGATACAAGAGGCGGTGCAGCACTTTCAATTAGAGCTGTAACTGGTAAGCCAATTAAATATGCAGGCATAGGCGAAAAGTTATCAGACATAGAGCCGTTTTATCCAGAAAGAATGGCCTCAAGGATATTGGGCATGGGTGATGTGCTCACGCTAATAGAAAAAGCTGAGCTTGCAATGGATGAAAGCAAAGCGAAAGAACTTGAAGAGAAGATAAAATCTCAGAAGTTCTCGTTGAATGATTTTCTGGATCAGTTTTCACAGATGAGAAAAATGGGTTCAATGAATGAAATAATGGGTATGCTCCCGGGGGTAAATACCAGTAAGCTTGCGGGCGCTGAGATAGATGAAAAGCAGTTTGACAGAATGGAAGCAATAATAAAGTCTATGACTAAAAGAGAACGAGAGAACCCAAATATAATAAATGCTTCCCGCAAAAGGCGTATAGCTGCAGGAAGCGGTACAACGATACAGGAAGTAAACAAGCTTTTAAATCAATTCGAAGGCACGAAAAAAATGATGAAGCAGTTTACCGATATGAGTAAGAAAGGCAAAAAAGGCCTTTTTAAACTACCTTTTTAGGCTGCAAACCTTTTGGTTTTATATAATATTTTAGGAGGAATAAATATGGCAGTAAAAATAAGAATGATGAGAATAGGAGCTAAGAAAAAGCCTTTCTATAGAATAGTAGTAGCTGATTCAAGAGCTCCTAGAGACGGCAGAAATATCGAGCAGATTGGATATTACAATCCATTAACAGATCCAGTCGAATTAAAGATCGACAATGAAAAAGCAATCGAATGGATTAAGAAAGGTGCACAACCTTCTGATACTGTAAGAGCATTACTGAAAAAGAGCGGTGCAATAGAATAACACATTCGATTACGGCGTCAGGAGGTTTAAGTAATATGGAAGAACTAGTTAGATATATAGCCGAGCATTTAGTTGAATATAAGGATGAACTTGACGTACAGGCAGTCGAAAAAGAGAATGAAGTAGTTATAGAAGTACGTGTAAAAGACAGCGATATGGGAAAGATCATAGGCAAAAAAGGCAGAATAGCTAAGGATATTAGAACCATAGTTAAAGCTGCTACTGTAAACGAGCCTAAGAAATATGTTGTTGAGATAATAGAGTGATTCTATGCTGGATTATTTGATAATAGGTCAAATAGTAAAACCGCAAGGCGTAAAAGGCCAACTAAAAATAAAAGTACTTTCGGAAGATGCAAACAGATTTGATAATATAAAAACTGTGTTTATGAAAACTGGTGAGCAGTATGAAGCGTTTACCATAGAAAGCAGCGATACAAGGGACGAGTATGCATACATAACGTTAAGCAATATCCATGATCGAAATGCAGCAGATAAGCTTAGAAACAAGTTTTTGTATATCAATAGAGAAAATGCTATTAAGCTTGAGGCAGATAAGTATTTTATATGTGATCTTATAGGCATTAAAGTATATACTGACAGCGGAGAGAAGATAGGGATACTTAAAGATATACTTCAGACAGGCAGCGCAGATATATACTGCATAAAAGGCAAAAAAAGTTTAATGTTTCCTGCACTTAAAAAGCTTATAGAAAAAGTCGATTTGGAAAAAGAAAAGATCATTGTAAACGGCGAAGTACTAAAAGAGGTAGCGGTATATGAAGATTAGTATAGCTACATTATTCCCGGAGATGTTTAATAGCGTACTGGATTCCAGCATTACTGCCAGAGCAATAAAAAATGGTTTGATTGATGTTTCGTTCTATAATATAAGAGATTATACGAATAATAAACATAATGCAGTAGATGATTATCCGTTTGGCGGCGGTGAAGGTATGCTGATACAGGCACAGCCGGTTTATGATTGCTTAATGGATATTTCCCAAAATCATAATAGCGACAGTACAGCTTTCATATACATGTCACCAACAGGGAAAATGCTTGATGATAAGATGTCAAGAGAGCTTTCCAAAAAAGATTTGGTAATACTTTGTGGTCATTATGAAGGCGTAGATGAAAGAGCTATAGAAGCGTGCATAGATATGCAGGTTTCTATAGGGGATTATGTCTTAACTGGCGGTGAACTGCCGGCGATGGTGCTAATCGATTCGGTTATAAGACATATACCAGGAGTGCTTGGAAGCATTGAATCGAGCGAGGATGAGTCGTTTGCTAAAGGCCTTCTCGAATATCCGCAATATACAAGGCCTGAAACCGTACTTGATAAAAAAGTGCCTAAGGTTTTATTATCAGGCAATCATTGCAAGATAGAAGATTATAGACTTATAAAATCTTTTGAGCGTACAATGCTATATAGACCAGAGCTTTTAAAAACAAGCGTGTTTACTAAGAAACAGCTGAAAAAAATACTTAAAAATTACTTGTAACAAAAATTAGCTATGTTATAATTCACAACTGCAAAGGTGGTCCGCTGGTTTCATGAACACCTTTATAATAAAGGAGGAAATAAAGTGTCCGAAGTAATTAAAAATTTAGAAAAGAAGCAAATGCGTCAAGATGTACCGCAGATCTTGATTGGAGATACTGTAAAAGTATATGTTAAGGTCGTTGAAGGTACAAGAGAGAGACTGCAGGCTTATGAAGGAATAGTAATCGCAAGACAGGGTGGCGGTATAAGCGAAACAATAACTGTAAGACGTGTTTCTTATGGTGTAGGAATAGAAAGAGTATTCCCGATTCATTCACCAAGAATTGATCATATTGAAGTTTTAAAACATGGTAAAGTACGTAGAGCTAAATTGTTCTATATGCGCGAAAGATCAGGCAAATCTGCAAGACTTAAAGAGAAAAAATAATAAAGGGCTCAATAGCCCTTATTTTTTATAGTAGGTGAGATATATGCATATAAACTGGTATCCCGGACATATGACAAAAGCAAGACGAGATATCGAAAATACGCTAAGGCTTATAGATGTAGCCATAGAAATTGTTGACGCACGTGCACCGCTTGCAAGCAGAAACCCTGATTTAGATTCTCTTATCGGCGAAAGAGAACATATTATTATTCTAAATAAAGCAGACCTTGGAGATGATAAAAAAATTGATGAATGGGCGAAATACTACAAACAGAAGGGCTTTGGTGTAATAATATACTCTGCTATAAAATCAGGAGCAAAAGCTCAGATGATAAGCAGCATAAATAATATATGTGCTCCTATACTTGAAAAATATAAAGCAAAAGGCGTCAATAAAGTGCTTCGTATAATGGTGCTTGGCATACCGAATGTCGGCAAATCAACATTTATCAATTCATTGGCAGGGTTTGCTAAAGCAAAAACAGGCGATAAGCCCGGTGTAACAAAGGGAAAGCAGTGGGTAAAGATAACACCTTATCTAGAACTTTTGGATACACCTGGCATGCTTTGGCCAAAGCTTGAGGATCAGGCCCTTGCCAAACATCTTGCATATATCGGCTCTATAAAAGATGATATACTCGATATTGAAGAGCTTGCACAGGAGTTTATTTCTGATATAAAAGAGATGTATCCTAATGCACTTATAGAAAGATATAAGCTTAGCGGTATAAACGATGATAGCTATATTTGCTTGACTGATATTGCAAAAAAAAGAGGATTCAAACTAAGCGGAAGCGAATGGGATATTGAACGAGCTGCAAAAGTGCTGCTCGAAGATTTCAGGTCAGGGAAATTAGGCAAAATAACGTTGGAGAACCCAGATGAACAAGAAGATTATAGATAACTACAGCTTCGAAAAAACATTATATGAAACGGGGATCGAACTTATTGCAGGAACGGATGAGGCAGGAAGAGGTCCCTTGGCAGGGCCTGTTGTGGCTGCATGTGTTATTATGCCCAAATATGAGCGAATAGAAGGAGTAGACGATTCTAAAAAATTATCCGAAAAGAAAAGATATATGCTTTATGATAAGATAATGGAAAGTGCTATAAGCGTTGGAGTAGGCGTAATAGATGAAAAAGTGATAGATGAGATTAATATTTTAAACGCAACGAAAAGAGCCTTTGAAGAAGCTTACTCGAATTTAAAAATCAAACCGCAGCATGTCCTTATTGATGCGCTTGACGGTATTTTAAAAGATACTCCTAAGACTGTAATAATAAAGGGAGACAGCTTAAGCTATCAGATAGCAGCTGCTTCAATAATCGCTAAGGTTACAAGAGACAGAATGATGATTGAATATGATGAGCTTTACCCCGCTTATAATTTTAAAAAACATAAGGGTTATGGCACAAAAGAGCATGTGAAGGCAATAATTGAATACGGCCCTTGCTCTCTTCACAGACGTACTTTTTTAAAAAATATAAAAGGTATTGAATTATGAACACTAAGAACACAGGAGATGCAGGCGAAACAATCGCCGCTCAATATTTGATAAATAAAGGCTATAATATTCTCGAGAGGAATTACTATATCAGGAATGCCGAAATAGATATTATTGCTGAAAAAGACAGCTATATAGTGTTTATAGAAGTAAAAACAAGGAATAGCACTAGACATGGCATGCCTAAAGAAGCAGTAACAAAAGCTAAGCAAAAATCTATAAGTATTGCTGCGTTGACATACTTGCAAAAAATTGGTAAGCTTGACTATGCAGTACGCTTTGACGTGATCGAAATATTGAAGATAGATACTGCCTATCATATTAATCATATCAAGCAAGCGTTTGATTTTATTATGTAACATAGGTGATAGTTTAATGTCTAAGAATAAGCTTGCGATCAGCGCAATAATAACAATTTTCACATTGCTTTCATTTAATTTATACGCTTTTGCCAGCACAGGGGAAAGCAGCAATAATTTAATATCAAACGGCGGATTTGAACAAATAACAGATGAAGCGCCATCTGACTGGGAGGCTACAGTATGGAATAGTGAAAGCACTACCCTTATAGGTACTTCCACAGAAGAAGTCAGATCAGGCAATTATAGTGTTTATATCAATAACACAGAGAGCAACGATGCACGATATTGCCAGGCTGTGGCAGTTGAACCTGATTCTTACTATGAAATAAGTGTTTATGTATATGCAAAAGATATAACTGGCGGTAATATTGGGGCAAATATTGGCCTTGAAGATTCGATGGTTCATTCAGACAGTGTGTTTGATACAGACGGGCAATGGAAGCAGATCGTTATGTATGGCAAAACGGGCAGCGAACAATATGATCTGAATATAGGCGTAAGACTTGGAGGGTATAACTCTACTGTAACTGGTGAAGCATGGTTTGATGATTTTTATATAGAAAAATTAGAATCAAAACCTGCTTTGACTACCGTAGAGGATCTTTCACCAACAATATCGAGTATTTCAGAAGAAGATACTACAACAAGAGCCGAGAATGTTACAGACCTTGATTTATATGTTACATTTATTTTTGTTGGGCTTTTGTTTGCATTGTTCTTCTTTTATTTATACACAAAAACAGGCAAGAGAGAAAGACTTTCTATTGAACCAAAAGATGAGGTTCTTAATATAGGAATAGCACTAATAATAGCGATGTTTGTCCGCTTGATTTTAGTGGTATTATACGGAAACCACGGGAATGATATTTCTACGTTTGAATACTGGGCTTCTGCTATTGGGAATAACGGTATCAGCAGTTTTTATACAAGCGGTTTCTTTGCTGATTATCCACCAGGGTACATGTATATATTAGGTAGCATTGGCAGTTTGATGAAAGTATTTTCTGTTAGTACATCAAGCCCTATATATGCCCTTGCAGTAAAATCACCTGCGATGATCTGTGATCTGATTATTGCATTCGTTGTTTATAAAATAGCAAGGAAAAAGCTTAGCGCTAATGTTTCTTTTTTGTTGCTTCTAGCTTTTGCGTTCAATCCTGCGGCAATATTCAATAGTGCCGGTTGGGGACAGATAGATTCTGTTTTAACGTTGACTGTTGTGCTGTCTCTTTATTATCTGTATAGAAAAGAACTTATCAAATCATTAATTATATTTGCTTTAGCTTTGCTCATAAAGCCTCAAGCTATACTTTTTGCTCCTGTGATAGGTATGTTCCTGATTGCTTGCTATTTGAAATCAGAAAAGCAGGTGAGAGGGAAATTACTCAAGCATTTTACTCTAGGCATTATCTTGGCAGGAGTAATATTTACTATATTGGTAATTCCCTTTAAAGGGTCACAGAGCTTTGGCTGGCTTTTCTCAAAATATATGTCTACAACTTCTCAATACGACTATGCAACAATAAATGCAGCAAATCTATATGGCCTTTTAGGAGCAAATTGGAGAGATGCATCAGATATTTTCTTATTCATGAGCTATAGGTCATGGGGAATAATATTCATATCCTTAGTGAGCATAGTGCTAATAATCTATATGATCAAGAATAAGCCTGAAATTAAGCACATATTTTTGATTGCAAGCGTGTATCTGTTCGCTGTATTTATGCTTGGACAATATATGCATGAAAGATACTATTACCCTCTTATCGTATTGCTGCTTATTGCATTCATAATGGAAAAAGACAGGCGACTACTGCATGTATTCGTTGTGTTAAGCATAACGCTGCTTATTAATCAAGGACAGGCTTTAGGGTTATATCCCACGATACCTTCTTATGATGTAATATATTTAACTTGCAGCGCTTTAAACGTTTATACGCTGGGATGGCTTTTATTCTTAACATATGACATAACGATCAGAAACAAAGTTATGTCTTTTGAGCAATATATAAATGGTTTGGATGATACGCCTGAAAACGAAGACCTTAATTTGTTAAATGAAACAGAACATAAAGGTACTTTGAATTGGTCAAAAAGAGATACAAAAATTATTCTGATTTTAACACTTGTATATGCGTGCATAGCGTTCTATAATCTTGGAAACATGAGTTCACCTCAAACATATTGGCGATCGAGAAATGTTGGCGATAAGGTTGTTTTAAAACTGACAACAACTACACATCTGGATAAATTGACTTATTTCAGCAATATCTGTGATGGTAAAATGGAGATAGAAGTTTCAACAGACGGCATAAACTATGAAAAAGAAACTACAGTGGATCTTCTTGCCGGCGATATATATAAATGGAATACCAAAATCATTTGTTGCGATGCACTATATATTAAAATAGTAACCACTCAGGCGCCTGTTTGGTTGAATGAGATAGGATTTTACAGTAACGGTGAGCCTGTGACGGGCATTACAGTGGTATCTCAGTCAGTTGTTGACCCATATGAAGGAAGCGATGCTGCCAATCTTGTGGATGAGCAAAGCGAACTGTCTTTATATAAAACAAACATGAACGGATTCTATTTTGACGAGATATATCACGCAAGGACTGCATATGAGCATCTGCATGGTTTAAAGCCATATGAGATATCACATCCGCCTCTTGGAAAGCTGCTTATTTCATGCGGCATTGCAATATTTGGTATGACTCCTTTCGGATGGAGATTTACAGGTACGCTTTTTGGAGTGCTTATGATACCCCTTATGTATTTATTTGCCAAAAGGATTTTTAACGGCAGTTCGAGATATGCATTTATTACAGCGTTCTTGTTTGCATTTGATTTCATGCACTTTACTCAAACGAGGATTGCTACGATAGATGTGTATGGAGTATTCTTCATAATAGCAATGTATTATTTTATGTATGAATATTTTATTAAGAGTTATAATACAAGCCCACTTAAAAAGACTTTTGTTCCGCTATTCTTGTGTGGCCTATCTTTTGGGCTTGGATGCGCAAGTAAGTGGATAGGCGTTTATGCAGGCGGTGGACTGGCTGTATTATTCTTTGTCGCGCTTTATCAAAGATATGAAGAATATAAATATGCCAAAGAAGGCTTGAGTACAGATAATATAGATGATAATGAGCCGGAATCAAGTCTTATAAAGAAGAACCAGTATGAGCAGGTTGTTGCTTCATTCAAAGGAAAGACAATAAAAACACTTTTATTTTGTGTGCCTGTATTTATTATAATGCCGCTGACTATTTATTTGCTGTCGTTTATTCCGTATATGACAAATGTTGAAGATCCGTATACGCTGCAAATGATTTGGCAGGAGCAGATATTTATGTTCAACTATCACTCGGGACTAACACAAGGGCATCCTTACTCGTCCCAGTGGTATGAGTGGCCCTTTATGATAAGGGATGTTTGGTATTACAAAGGCGAAGGACAGCCGGAAGGCATGTATTCGACAATAGCTGCTTTAGGCAATCCTGCTGTATGGTATAGCGCATTGATTGGCACTGTTTATGCTATTATAGCTTATGCATTGAATTGGATCAAAAAAGAAAAAGAACTATTTTTCTTAATAGTAGGACTTTCGTCACAGTTTTTGCCATGGGTACTTGTTACAAGAGCAACTTTCTTGTATCATTACTTTGCAAGCCTGCCATTTATAATACTGATTCTGGTATATATAATTAGAAAAAAGGAAGCTAAGAATAAGAAGTTTAGGCGAGTAACATATGCACTGCTTGCACTTACTGCAATATTGTTTGTAGTGTTTTATCCTGCTATATCAGGGATGCCTGTCAGCGAATTTTACATCTCGTGTTTAAGATGGCTTCCGTCATGGTGGTTTTAATTCGGATTTTGGAGGGACATAAATGTCTGATAATTCAGTCAGAAGCAAAAATACGGTTTTACAAGCAGCAAAATTTTTAGTTGTTGGCGGTATAAACACTGCAGTGGATTTTATTGTGCTGTACATACTGGTTTATTTTGGAATGCTGGCAAGTAACGCTAAACTAATATCATATCCATGCGGCGTTATAAACAGCTATTTTATGAACAGAAACTGGACATTTAAACAAAAGCAAAAAAAATCTATTGCAGAAATTATTAAATTTATTCTGGTAAATGTTGTTTCATATGGTGTAAATGCAGGAATATTTAATATCTGCATAACAGCATTGGGAATTGATATGTTTTTTGCAAACTGTGTAGCTACTGGATTTTCATTAATAGTCAATTTTATTGGGAACAAAGTATTTGTTTTCAATAAATAATTTTAGGGGTTTTAAAAGTGTTAGCAAGGGTTTATAGCTATGGGTTTGTTGGTATAAGCGGCTATCCTGTCATTGTTGAGGTAGACGTTTCTTCAGGTCTGCCTGTAATGGATGTTGTCGGTCTGCCGGATACCGCTGTAAGAGAATCAAAAGAAAGAGTTAGGCTGGCCATAAAAAATTCAGACTATAAATATCCTGATGTTCGCATAACGGTTAATTTAGCACCTGCCGATATAAAGAAAGAAGGTCCTATATTCGATCTGCCAATTGCATTAGGTATATTAATTGCGTCTAATAGCATTGTCTATGATGAGAAGATGCTTAAAGATATGCTTTTTATCGGTGAGCTTGGACTGGATGGGAGCGTTAGACCGGTAAATGGTATTTTACCTATGGTAATAGATGCGAAAATAAGCGGGTATAAGACTGTGGTATTGCCTTATGCGAATGCTGATGAGGCAGCATATATCGAAGGAATAGATGTTATAGCTATAAAAACATTATCGGATATAATAAATCATTTGAATGGCAGCAAAGCACTTAAACCTGCCTGCAAAAAAAGCTTTGCCAAATTGTCGGAGCTTAGCCACACTTCAAATGATTTTTCTCTTATTAAAGGGCAAAAAATGGCAAAAAGAGCTATGGAGATAGCTGCGGCCGGAGGCCATAATATACTACTCGTCGGTCCTCCTGGCTCGGGGAAAACCATGCTTGCAAAAAGCGCCTGTACTATATTGCCAGATATGACATTTGAAGAAGCACTTGAAGTAACGAAAATTCATTCAGTTGCCGGCAAACTGAAAGGCACGCAAGGAATTTTAACAGAAAGACCGTTTAGAAATCCTCATCATTCATCTTCGACGCCTGCTTTGACCGGAGGGGGAAGCAAAGCACTGCCGGGAGAAATAAGTCTTGCGCATTATGGAGTGCTTTTTTTGGACGAGTTGCCTGAATTCAAACATGACGCACTTGAAGCGCTCAGGCAACCTCTTGAAGAAGGAGTTATAACTGTTTCTCGTGTGCATGCTACAGTATCGTATCCAGCTGACTTTATGCTTATTGCGGCAATGAATCCATGCCCATGTGGGAATTTCGGCTCAAAGCACAAAGAATGCAGATGTACATCATATCAGATTCAACAGTATTTAAATAAAGTTTCAGGGCCATTACTTGATAGGATAGACATTCAAGTTGAAATGAATGACTTGACAATAGAAGATATAAGGACGAGTGCCAGCGAAAAAAGTGAGAGCTCCAAAGATATAAAACTTCGCGTGAATAAAGCAAGGCGTATCCAGCTAAATAGATATGAGAATGAAGGCATATTTAATAATTCTCAGCTTGGTAATAAACTGCTTAAAAAATACTGCAAGCTAAGCGATGATGTAAATATATTACTTGAACGGGCATTTTCAAGCCTAAAACTAAGTGCGCGAGCGTATAACAAAATGTTGAAGGTAGCAAGGACAATCGCGGATTTGGATGGCGTTCAAGATATTAAAAAAGAACATATTGCCGAGGCAATACAATATAGAGATATGCAGGGAAAATATTGGAAATAGTAAACTAATTTATAAGGCGGGAACATATTGGAGTATTCGAGGGAAGAAAAATATTGGATATGGCTTTATAGCATCGAAGGCGTCGGCATCAAGAATTTTACGAAACTGCTTGCACATTTCGGCAGTGCTTTAAACGTATATGAAAATGCGAAATCTGAAGATTTAAGTGCAATTGTAGGACAATCTTTGGCAAATAGAATAAGAGAGAACATCAATGCCGGTTATGCTAAAGCGAAACTGGAGAAATTAAACAAAAAAGGAATAACGGCTATATGCAGGACAAGTGAATACTATCCGAAACAGCTTCTTAATATATTTGATCCGCCGGTTATGATTTTTGCTATTGGAAATCTTGAAGTACTCAAAAATGAAAATATACTTGCTATGGTAGGCACAAGAAAATGTACTGAGTATGGGAGAAGATCGGCTCTCCTATTGGCACAGCAGCTTAGCGATGCAGGCATTACTATTGCTTCAGGCATGGCAATTGGGATAGATTCATGTGCACACAGAGGCTGCCTTAATGGGCAGAGCCCGACTATAGCGGTACTTGGGTGTGGAGTTGACGTAATATATCCAAGCAGTAATAAATTGCTTTATGAAAGAATAAAAGAGCAGGGAGTAATCATAAGCGAATACTGGCCAGGTCAAAAACCTACACCTGTTACTTTTCCTGAAAGAAACAGGATAATTAGCGGTATATCAAATGGTGTCGTTGTTATAGAGGCACCAGAGAAAAGCGGAGCGCTCATTACAGTCGACTTTGCGCTTGATCAAGGCAGAGACGTTTTTGCAACACCTGGTTCTATTTCATCACTAGCCAGCTGCGGTACGAATAAACTTATACAGGAAGGCGCTAAATTAGTTTTATCAGCAACTGACATACTATGTGAATACGGAATTAATGTAAATGAGATAAAAAGTGAAAAATCTGATGCTGAGATAGACATAAAAGACTTGACAGAGGACGAAATAATAATATTAAATACACTTGGTAGTGCGGAATATACATATGACGAATTATTTGAACAGATTACGAATAGACATAAGATTACTCCAGGAGAATTCGGCGCAGGATTGACAATGCTTGAATTAAAGGGGATAATAAAACAATTACCAGGCAATGTATACACAGTAAACATTAAATAATAACAGATTTTATTTGCAATATATATGGAGGCTATAATGGCAGAGAACTTAGTTATTGTAGAATCACCAGCTAAAGCGGAAACTATAGGAAAATTTTTAGGCAAAAAATATAAGGTCATTGCATCAAACGGTCATCTTCGTGATTTGCCCAAAAGTCAGCTCGGTGTTGATACGGAACATGATTTTGAACCCAAATATATCACTATAAGAGGCAGAGGAGAAATACTAAACAGAATAAAGAAAGAAGCAAAAACCGCAGACAAGATATTCTTAGCTACTGACCCTGATAGAGAAGGTGAAGCTATTTCTTGGCATATAGCTAATATTTTGGATATAAACACTAAGGATAAATGCAGAATTGTTTTCAATGAGATAACAAAACAAGCTGTAACGGATTCAATAAAAAAGGCGAGGCCTATTGATGACGATCTTGTAAATTCTCAAAAGGCAAGGAGGATACTTGACAGGCTTGTCGGCTATAAGTTAAGCCCGCTTCTGTGGAAAACAGTAAGGAAAGGACTTAGCGCAGGAAGAGTTCAGTCAGTTGCAACAAGGCTTATCGTTGAAAGAGAAGAAGAGATAGAGAACTTTATTCCAAAAGAATATTGGACTATTACTGCTGTTTTAAAAGACAAGAAGAATAAGCTTTTTGAGGCTAAATATGTAGGTACTGAAAAAGCGAAAAAAGAGATCGGTGATAAACTCAGTGCCGAGAAAGTAGAAAGTGATATAAAAGATGCTGCTTTCGTGGTAAAAAACGTAGATATATTAAGAAAGAGAAGGCATGCGCCAGCTCCATTTACAACAAGCAATATGCAGCAAGATGCTTCAAGAAAGCTTGGGTTTACCACAAAAAAGACAATGTCTATAGCTCAGACGCTTTATGAAGGTGTTAAGATCAAGGGAGGAAATGCTGTAGGCCTTGTTACTTATATAAGAACCGACTCGGTAAGAGTATCCAGCGAGGCTCAGCAGGCAGCTCTTAAATATATAGAAAATACATTCGGAAAAGAATATGTTCCCCAAAAGCCTAATTCCTATAAGGGACGTAAAAACGCTCAAGATGCTCATGAATCAATAAGGCCAACTTCTATAGACAGGACTCCGGATTCTATTAAGGATTCGCTGTCAAATGATCAGTTCAAGCTTTATAAACTGATATATGACAGGTTCTTGGCAAGCCAGATGTCTGAAAAATTATATGACGCACAATCAGCTGATATTGTTGCTAACGGTCATTTATTTAAAGCGACCGGCCAGAGACCGATATTTGATGGTTACACAAAAGCATATAAGGAAGTACAGGAAGAGGATGAGGAAAAACAGGGCAGTATATTCTCAATTGAAACAGGAGATAAGTTAAAAGCTGAAAAAATCGAAAAAGAACAGCATTTTACTCAGCCACCTTCAAGATATAACGAAGCATCGCTTGTTAAGGCGCTGGAAGAAAAAAGTATAGGCAGACCTTCAACATACGCGCCTATTATCTCAACGATAATTGATAGAGGATATGTCCATAGGGTTCAGAAAATGCTTGCACCTACAGAACTTGGAATAGTTGTCACAGAGATCATGAAAAACAACTTTGAAAATATAGTCGATGTTAAATTCACTGCAGATATGGAAGAGAAGCTGGATGAAATAGAAGAAGGGCATAAATCCTGGGTAAAAGTATTAAAAGATTTTTATGGTCCGTTTGAAAAAACCGTCAAAGAAGCCGAGTTAAAAATAGATAAGATAAAGATTGCTGATGAGGTTTCTGATGTAGTGTGTGAAAAATGCGGCGCTTTGATGGTATACAAATATGGCCGCTTTGGAAAATTTCTGGCATGCCCTAATTACCCTGAATGCAAAAACACAAAAGCTATTGTCGAAGCAATAGATATACCATGTCCAAAATGCGGTGCTAAAATAGTTAAGAAGAAAACGAAAAAAGGCAAACCATTTTATGGTTGTGAAAGATACCCAGAATGTGATTTCGTTTCCTGGGATATGCCGACAAAAGAAAAATGCCCAAAATGCGGTAGCATGTTAACTGTTAAATACGGTAAAAACAGAAAAAGATTTTATAAATGCTCAAATAAAGACTGCGATTTTCAAGCTTTCTCTGTTAAAGCGATACGGGATGGCAGCCCAAAAGAAGAAGCCAAAGGGGAAGATAATAATTCGGATGCATGATACAGTACATATAATAGGTGCGGGCTTAGCTGGATGCGAAGCTGCTTACCAAATTGCGAAAAAAGGCAAAAAAGTAAAATTATATGAGATGAAGCCTTTAAAATATAGCCCTGCTCATAAGTCCAAGAATTTTGCGGAACTTGTTTGCTCGAACTCGCTTAAATCAAATATGCTAACAAACGCATGTGGCCTTCTTAAAGAAGAAATGAGAGTTTTGGATTCACTAATAATTAAAGCTGCAGATCTATATAAAGTTCCTGCAGGCAGCGCCCTTGCAGTAGATAGAGATGAATTTTCCAATTATATTACTTACAGAATAAAAGAAAATAAAAACATAGAGATCGTATACGGTGAAGTAACAGAGTTTGACGAAAATGAACCAACGATCATTGCGACAGGCCCACTGACTTCAGATGGGCTTATTACATTTTTAAATACATTAAATATTGAAAAGATCAGTTTCTACGATGCTGCTGCGCCTATAATTGAAAAAGACTCTATTGATATGGATATTGTTTATTATGGTGCACGCTATGATAAAGGTGATCCTGATTATATAAACTGTCCAATGAATGAAGAGCAGTATAATGCGTTTTATAACGAGCTTATTAATGCAAAAACAGCACCTCTGCGTGAATTCGAAACAGTGAATGTGTTTGAAGGCTGTATGCCGATAGAAATAATGGCAAAAAGAGGCCCCAAAACACTCCTTTTTGGACCGCTAAGACCTGTTGGGCTTATTGATAAGCGTACAGGGGAAAGAGCATATGCTGTAGTTCAATTAAGGCAAGATGATCTGCCAGGGTCGCTATATAATATAGTTGGCTTTCAAACGAATCTTACTTTTTCAGAACAAAAACGTGTATTTACAATGATACCGGGACTTGAAAACGCTGAATTTGTGCGATATGGTGTTATGCATAGAAATACTTATATTAACGGTCCGAAGATACTGAATGCGGATTTTTCTATGAAAGAAAAACCTAATATTTATTTTGCAGGTCAGATAACCGGTGTGGAAGGTTATGTAGAATCTGCTGCAAGCGGGCTTTTAGCGGGCATAAATATTACAAGGCGTTTGGATGGCAAAAAACCGATAGAATTAAGCAACAAAACAATGCTTGGAGCTTTGGCTTCATATGTCGGGACGTTTGCAGGACGCGATTATCAGCCTATGAACGCAAATTTCGGCATACTTTATCCGCTTGATATACATATAAAAGACAAAAAACAACGCTACGAACTGCTTGCAAAAAGATCGCTGGATGAAATTATGAAATTGAATGAAAAAGAAAATGTGTAAGGAGGCGCTTTATTATGATAGAAGGAACAACGATTGTTGCAATTTTGAAAGATGACGCTTGTGCAGTTGCAGGAGACGGACAGGTGACCCTTTCGCAGCAGGTTATTATGAAAGCTGGAGCAGTGAAAGTACGTAAGCTTTATAACGACAAAGTTATTGCTGGATTTGCGGGCTCAGTTGCCGATGCATTTACATTACTTGAAAAGTTTGAAGAAAGGCTTGAGCAATATGGCGGAGGGCTGAAAAGAGCTGCTGTTGAACTTGCAAAAGATTGGCGAAGCGACAAGATACTTAGAAAGCTGGAAGCAATGCTAATACTTACAGACGGCAAAGAACTATTGATACTTTCAGGTACGGGCGAAGTAATAGAACCTGATGATGGGATAGCAGCCATTGGATCAGGCGGAAATTACGCTTTAGCGGCGGCAAAGGCATTAAAACAGAATACAGACCTTACCGCTAGAGAAATAGCTGAAAAAGCAATAAAAATCGCTTCAGATATATGCGTTTTCACTAATGATCATATTATTATCGAAGAGGTGAAAGCTAAATGAACAACATGTCTCCTAAAGAGATAGTCGACCAGCTTGATAAATATATAATAGGTCAAGACGACGCAAAAAGAGCAATGGCTATAGCACTTAGAAACAGATATAGAAGATCTAAGTTAGATAAAGAGATGCAGGATGAGATAACTCCTAAAAATATTATTATGGTTGGGCCAACAGGCGTTGGAAAAACAGAAATAGCAAGAAGATTGGCAGCGCTTGTTGATGCGCCGTTTGTAAAAGTCGAAGCGACGAAATTTACTGAAGTAGGATATGTAGGCAGAGACGTTGAGTCCATGGTCAGAGATCTTGTTGAAGTATCTATAAGGCTTGTAAAATCAAAAAAAATGGAAGTAGTTATTCTGCAAGCACAGACGGCAGCACAGGAGCGACTTGTAGATATACTTTTACCTAGAAAAAAATACGAAAAGCCTAATCAATTTCTTCTTTCCGGAAATACAAGCGGTGAAGCATATAAAGAAGATGACAATATACTTAAAAGACGCCAAGAGATAACGGCACTTCTAAATGCAGGAAAGCTTGACGATATAACTGTAGAAATAGAAGTGGAAGATACCCCTATGATGGGAATGGAGATAGCTGGCATAGGCGGAGATCTGTCGTTTAATGATGTATTTGGAGCGATCTTCCCTAAAAAGCGAAAGAAAAGAAAAGTAAAAGTATCAGAAGCAAAAAAAATACTAGAACAAGAAGAAGCAGATAAGCTTATAGATATGGATGAAGTTACAAGAGAAGCGATTGAAAGAGCAGAGCAAGATGGTATCATATTCCTTGATGAAATTGACAAGATAGCAGGTAAAAATGCCGGAAATAGTCCTGATGTGTCAAGAGAGGGCGTGCAGAGAGATATACTTCCAATAGTTGAAGGAAGCGTCGTAATGACTAAATACGGCCCAGTAAAAACGGATTATATGCTCTTTGTTGCTGCAGGTGCTTTTCATGTTTCAAAGGTATCGGATCTGATACCTGAACTTCAAGGTAGGTTTCCAATCAGAGTAAATCTAAAAAGCTTAAACAAAAAGGATTTGCGCGATATACTGACCTTGCCAAAAAACGCAATAGTGAAACAATATACAGAACTTATGAAAGCTGACAATATAAATCTTGAATTTACAGATGAAGCACTTGATGATATTGCAGAACAAGCAATGATTGCAAACGACACTTCTGAAAATATCGGAGCAAGAAGATTGCAAACCGTAATGGAGAATTTACTTGAGGAAGTTGCCTTTATGGAAGGACCTAGCGAACCTAAGACAATTGTAATAAATCGGGAATACGTCCAGAAACATTTTGATGTATATCAACAACAAAAAGATTTACAAAAATATATATTATGAATTTTTTTCGCTTTGTACTTGCAAATCGCATTCTGTGGCTGTATAATTACAAATAAAATTTTTTAATTTGAGGAGGTTAGAAATATGGGATACGTTAGTGATGTGTTAGACATTGCAAAGAAAAGAAATCCAAACGAACCGGAATTCCTACAAGCAGCTACAGAAGTATTGGAATCATTAGAGCCAGTTTTCAAGCAGAATAAGGTGTATGAAGAAGCCGGGATTTTGGAACGCCTGATCGAACCTGAAAGACAGATCATCTTCAGAGTTCCATGGGTAGACGATAACGGAAAACTACAAGTAAACAGAGGCATGAGGATACAGTTTAACAGCGCGCTCGGCCCATATAAAGGCGGCCTCAGGTTACATCCTTCGGTAAACTTAAGCATAATAAAATTCTTAGGTTTTGAGCAGATATTTAAGAATTCTCTAACAGGGTTACCTATGGGTGGAGGTAAAGGCGGCAGCGACTTTGATCCTAAAGGAAAATCGGATGCTGAAGTTATGCGTTTTTGCCAAAGCTTTATGACAGAGCTATTCAGACATATTGATGCTGATACAGATGTACCTGCTGGTGATATCGGCGTTGGCGGACGTGAGATAGGCTATTTGTATGGACAGTATAAGAAAATTAAGAATGTTAACCATGGTGTTTTGACAGGTAAAGGTCTTACATACGGCGGAAGCTTAGTAAGAACAGAAGCAACAGGTTATGGCCTTGTTTACTTAATGGACGAAGCTCTTAAAAACAAGGGCAGAGGCTTTGAGGGTCAGACAGTTGTTATTTCTGGTTCTGGTAATGTTGCTATCTATGCAGTACAAAAAGCACAGCAGTTAGGCGCTAAGGTTGTATCAGTAAGCGATTCAAATGGTTATATCTACGATCCAGACGGAATAAAACTTGATGTTGTTAAGCAGCTTAAAGAAGTTGAACGTAAGAGAATCAAAGAATATGTCAATTTTGTTCCAACAGCAAAATATACAGAAGGCAGCAAAGGTGTTTGGACAATACCTTGTGATATAGCTCTTCCTTGCGCAACACAAAACGAATTAGACGAAGAATCAGCTAAAATACTTGTTAAAAACGGAGTATTTGCAGTCGGCGAAGGTGCTAATATGCCTACAACTCTTGAGGGTACAAAAGTATTTTTGGAGAGTGGCGTTATCTTTGCTCCTGGTAAAGCAGCAAATGCCGGCGGTGTTGCTACATCAGGTTTGGAAATGTCACAGAACAGCATGCGCCTGTCATGGACATTTGACGAAGTTGATGCTAAATTAAAGAATATCATGATCAATATTTACAACAATGCAAGCAATGCAGCTGAGAAATATGGATACAAAGATAATCTAGTAGTTGGCGCTAACATAGCTGGTTTCGAGAAAGTTGCAAACGCAATGCTCGCTTTCGGTACAGTTGGCTGATAAAAAAATTAATTTTGCTAAAAATAACTCGTAGTATTTTTCTTCGAGTTATTTTTTTATTTCTTTTATGGTATAATGAGCAATAGCTTTTAAGAAAGGTTGATTTTATTTGTTTGTTGATGTAGTGAAAATATTTGTAAAAGCAGGCGACGGAGGTAATGGTGCTGTAGCTTTCCATAGAGAGAAATATGTTCCTAACGGCGGCCCAGATGGAGGGGATGGCGGTAAAGGCGGAGATCTTATTGTAAGAGCAAACCCAAGCCTCAGAACACTTATGGATTTTAGATATCACAGGCATTTTCGAGCAAAAAACGGTGAAAATGGTGCTGGAAGCAATATGAGCGGGAAAAACGGAGAAGACCTTGTTTTAGAAGTTCCCATAGGCACCCTCATAAAAGATGCCGAAACGGGAAGAGTATTGATTGATGTATATGATGAATCAGTTGAGAAGGTGCTTCTAAAAGGCGGGCAAGGCGGTAGGGGTAATGCTCGCTTTGCGCATTCTACAAGACAGGCTCCGAGATTTGCTCAACCCGGAGAAAAAACAAAGGAACGCGAAATAATATTAGAGCTTAAGTCGATAGCTGATGTTGGACTTATTGGATTCCCGAATGTAGGTAAATCAACTCTTCTTTCTGTTATAACATCCGCAAAGCCAAAGATTGCGAACTATCATTTTACAACTCTTACACCTAATTTAGGCGTTGTTAATACAGATAACGGTTCATTCGTTATTGCAGACATACCTGGTATTATAGAAGGGGCACATGAAGGCGCGGGTCTTGGACATGCATTTTTAAGACATATTGAGCGAACAAGAATGCTTGTGCATGTTATAGATGTATCCGGGTTTGAAGACAGAGATCCTGTAGATGATTATATAAAAGTTAATGAAGAGTTAATTAAATACAGCGGAGTTTTGGCAAAAAAACCGCAGGTGGTTGTAGCAAACAAAATGGACCTTTTGCCTGAAACAAACGATAATTATTCTAGACTTAAGGAATATGTAAACAGCAAAGGGCAGAAGATATTCCCCATTTCAGCTGTTACGAGAAAAGGCATAAAAGAGCTCATAAATTATATTGCAAAAGAGATAAGTGAGTTGGAACCTATTGAACCTTTTCCAGAAGAAGAAATTTATACGTTTGAAGAAGAGACGTACGAGATAGAAAAAATAGCCGAAGGCGTCTATGATGTGCATGGAACATATATAGACAGGCTTGTTGATTCTGTTTATACGGATGATATGGACTCGATGCGATATTTTCACAAGTCACTTAAAGACAAAGGCATTATAAAAGAACTGAAAAAAATGGGAATTAAAACTGGTGACACTGTAATACTAGGTGAGATAGAATTTGATTATGTAGAATAAAGGTAGGTTTATTTATGATAACAGCTAAACAAAGGGCCAAATTAAGGGCAATGGCAAACGGTATTGATCCTATTATTTCTATAGGCAAAGGCGGTATAACTGATAACGTTATAAAACAGCTTAATGATGCTCTTAATGCAAGAGAAATAGTAAAGGGGATAATCCAAAAAGGCAGTGATTTGACAGCAAGGGAGGCATGCGATCAGCTTGCAGCCGCTACAAAATGTGAGCCTGTTCAAGTGATCGGCAATAAGTTCGTTGTATATAGAGCAGCAAAAGAACCAAAGATAGCGCTTTAAATCTCGGCGCTATCTTTTTTGCCCTCTTGATTTGTGTTATATAGATATATCAAAACCGCAGAGATGAAACATCCAGCGGATGCGATATAATAGTATGCTCTAAAGGAAGTGAATGGAGCCAGTATGAATAAGAATACACCAAACATCGAAAAGCGTTTTATATTCTTTGAGTTTGTTGCCAGAGTCAAAAATCGCTTTCTGCTGATGCGTTCTTTCTCGATCCTTTCATCAAGCGACTTTTTAAGTTCACTGTCCAGAACTACTATATTAAGATCCATAGCTGATTCCAATAAATCGTTTTGTTCAATGAATTTTATGTCTAAGCCTGTTTTCTTTGCAAATGATAATGCGGATTCGTCAAATGTAGTAGTGCATGCCAGAACTGCTTTAACAATATGTTTATTGCTCATGTATTCAACGGCTGAAATTATGTTGTCCACAGTAGCTTTTTTAGGAGGTAAAACAATAATCAAATCTATATAAAATTTTTCACCGTTTTTAGCAAACACATACGGGTCTTTTGTTTGAGTATAGGCCGTATTATTTTGCTTTAGTGCATTTATTACTATATTGCGTTTTTCTTTAGGACTTCTTAGTATTATCTTTTCTATAAGCAGTTCATGCCTTAGATCAGTCAGCTCTTTTACTACGTATTTTTCGAGCTTTTTACTCTTGAAATAACGTATAATGAAATCAACAAGCAAAGTAATTGCACATGCTATTATGACTGCAAGCATAAATAATTTTATCGTCCTTAGTAATAATAAAATAGTTAATAAGAATATTGCTATATCAAAAAATAACGTATCAAGAAAGAGCCCAATGCTGCCTTTACCGGCTTGCTTTTGTTTATAATAATCTATTTTTTGCTTATCTATAGACAATATAATCACCTCGTTTAATTTATTGACAAATAAATAGTATTTAATACGTTAATGCTTGAAAATTGGCAGCATAAGTGTTATCTTCTTTTATATGTAAAGGAGCTGTTTGATGGACAAAATAATAACAAAAGATATGAATATAGGCATACTGGGTGGCACATTCAATCCGGTTCACTGCGGGCATTTGAATATGGCAAATGTAGCGCTAAGATCCGGGCTTGTTTCGTGCGTGGCTTTTCTGCCGTTATCACTTGCACCGCATAAAAATAACGATTATATTGCGGATAAAGAAGACAGATATAATATGCTTATCTTAGCAACAAAAGACAATCCTCAAATTACGGTATGGCGCGATGAAATAGATAGAAAAGGGTATACATATACTATAGATACGTTAAGAATATTGATAAATAAGTACCCTAATAATAAATTAACTTATATAATAGGGACTGATACGCTGCTTGTTTTGGATAAATGGAAAGAAATAGGGGAAATATTTAAGCTGTGCGGATTTCTTGTTATATATAGACCTGGTTCAGACATCAGTAAGGTTCTTTTAAAAATAAAAGAATATGAGGATGGTTATGGAGCTCATATCAGCATGATAAAAGAAGATGGTTATAAGGCGGCCTCAAGCGCTATAAGGGTTTCCCTAATAAATGGCGATAATACAGAAAACCTGTTACCCAGCAGTGTTTATCAATATATACTTGAACATAATCTGTATGGAGTGAAAAATGACTAACGAAGAAATGAAATCAAAATTAGAACAAATGCTTCCAACAAAAAGATATCTGCATTCAATCGGAGTGGCGCAAGAAGCGATTTCACTTGCAAAAAAATACAATATCAACGAGCAGAAGGCTTATATAGCAGGACTATTGCATGACTGTGCTAAATATATTGACCATGATGAATCAATTAAAATACTTGAGCAAAGTGGTATAACGGTATCCATATATGAAAAAATGAGCAGTGGATTATTGCATGCGCCATTAGGGGCAATAATAGCCGAAAAAGAATTTGAGATAGAAGATAAGGAAATACTAAGCGCTATAAAAAACCATACGACAGGTAAGGCTAATATGAGCGATCTTGATAAGATAATTTATTTGGCAGATCTTATAGAGCCGGGCAGGAAGTATACTGAAATGGCATTGTTGAGGGAAAAAGTATATGAAAATTTAAACATAGGCATGTTTTATGGGTTGGATTTTTCGATAAGATACATATTATATAAAAAGTCTCTTATTCATCCTAACACGATAGAAGCTTATAACTATATACGTATAAATAATGAGGAGGATTTAGATATTGAAGGAACACGCTAAAAACAGAGCGCTCAAAATTGCACAGATCCTGAGTGATAAAAAAGCACTGGATGTTATAGTTATAGACATAGAAGAGTTAACGATAATAGCTGATTGTTTTGCCATTGCAAGTGGCAGATCTCCGCTTCAAGTAAAGTCACTTTGCGACGAGGTCGAAGAAAAAATGGAAGCAGATGGTGAAAAAGCCATAAGAAGAGAAGGCTACGAGTCCGCTAGGTGGATTGTTTTAGATTATGGTGATATTTTAGTACATATATTCCACAAAGAGGAAAGAGAGTTTTATAATATCGAAAGACTTTGGGAAGACGGTAATAATGTAATAAAAATCGAAAGCTGATTAATAAATAAAAAGAACTGATGCAATCATCAGCTCTTTTTATTTATCTTCTTTTTTGGGGTTTACTAGGTATATCTACTCTGTAATTTTTCTTTGCTCTTGCAGCAATGTATTTTTTTCTGTATTTTCTGCGCTTTGCTTTCCTTTTCCTTAGAATGACCAGCAATATCAACAATACTAAAAATATAATAATTATTGTTATAATTATTTGAGCTATCATACCAAGAGAAGAGTATAGATCATTTATTTTAGCAAAGAATCCTTCAATAGAGATTGATGCAGTGGAATCTATCAGATTCAATATAAGAGTAGGCGTCGGAGTGGGTGTGGGATAAACGTATTGAGCAGTAGGCGCTTCTGTTGAATCAGCCGGTGTATTCTTAAGCAGATACAGACCATATTGCAACAGCTTTTTACCTTCAACGAATCTATTAGGAGTTGAATCAATAGGATGTTTAAGAGTAACGCAAACAACGCTGTAACCGTCACTGCTTGCCGATGATACGAGACATTCCTGAGCATCATTGGTAGTGCCGGTTTTCATTCCTGTTGCTGATGCCAAATACTCTGAAGCAGAGCTGTTGAGCAATCTGTTGACGTTTGTAATGACTCTGGCTTTGCATTTGTTTGTTTTGGGGATTGTATATGTTGTGCTTGAAACAATGCTCATAAATGTTGCGTCCTTTGTTGCATATATGGCAAGCCTTGCCATATCTAAAGGAGTGGTATAATGATTTTCGTCCTGATATCCATGAGGGTTAGCGTAATGCGTATTATCCATTCCAAGTTCTTTTGCTTTTTCGTTCATCATTTCAATAAAATGTTCTCTTGTACCACCTACATATAAGGCAAGCGTCTCTGCGGCATCATTAGATGATTTGAACATCATTGCATATAATAGATCGCGGACTGTAAGCTGTTCCCCAACAACCAAACGAGGAGTCATCAGACTTGAATCTGCGGGAACAGACGCTGCTTCTTCCCCAACAGTTACAACATCGTCAAGATTTACGTTTTCTATGGTCAGCAGAGCCGTCATTATCTTGGTAGTGCTTGCCGGGTACATTATTGTATCACCATTTTGCTGGTACAATACTCTGCCTGTATTAGCATCAACAAGCGCAATGCCTTCACTTTTCAAATACTTCTGGAGTGATTCCAGCGTTTTTGGTATATCATCAGTGGAGGTTGTTGTAGTTGTGATTGAGGATGTTGCTAAAGCCACTTCAGTGCCGGAATCTGTGGTAGTACTGTTATTGCTGTTTATACTGGCATGAGCAGCATAAGTATTGTTAAAAACCAATTGAAATGATAGAATTAGTAAAAGTGTACAAGTTAGAAATTTTTTCAATATGTTCACCCTATTATAATTTTTAAAAACAATATATTCATTATATTACGAACAATATTTTTTGTATAGGCTCATTTATTTACGTAAGAGGCTTAGATGTGAAGAAAAAGAAAAGATTAATATCTTTAATTGCAATATCTTCTGTTTTACTATTAGAAATATGTATTGTTTTTTTAAACAAACAAAATGACGGTAAATTTGTGCTCAATATTACATCAATGGAGCCTACATATCATCTTGAGCAGCCTAGTCAGACGGTACTTTCAAATAATAAGATAAATATAAATACAGCAACAAAAGCAGAACTTATGTTACTCCCGGGAGTCGGAGATATTATATCCGATAGGATAATCGAATATAGAGAAACTCATGGAGGTTTTAAAACATCAGCCAGATAAAAAATGTTAAAGGTATTGGCGATAAGATATATTCAGATATAAAAGAGTTAATAATTGTGGAGTAAAAGCGAAAGGGGAACTATTATGAACGAACACATACTGATTGTTGACGATGAACCACTTATAATAAAAGGACTTAAATTCAGCCTGGAGAAAGACGGCTATGTAATAGATGTGGCAGTCGACGGAGAAGAAGCATATTCAAAAGCCAGTACAAACAACTATGACCTTATGCTTTTGGACGTCATGTTGCCTAAAATGAGCGGAATAGAAGTATGCCAAAAAATTCGTGAGACTTCCGACATGCCGATAATAATGATTACAGCAAAAGGCGAAGATATGGACAAGATACTTGGCCTGGAATACGGTGCGGATGATTATATGACAAAACCTTTTAATATTCTTGAAGTCAAGGCACGTATAAAAAGCATATTCAGACGTTCAAATATTAAAATGAATAATTCAACTAAGCAAATCATCAAAGTTGACAATATGGAAGTCAATCTAGCAAGCCGCAGCGTTTTAATAGACGGCAACGAAGTTAAACTGACTGCCAAGGAATTTGATCTATTGCAGCTGTTCATTACCAATCCAGGGACGATCTACTCAAGGGAACGTTTATTGGAAATAATATGGAAATATGACTATTTAGGAGATTATAGGACAGTTGATGTCCATATAAGACGTATGAGAGAGAAACTGGAAGCAAATCCAGCTAAACCTAATTTTATCCTAACAAAATGGGGAGTTGGCTACTATTTCAAGAATTATTAAAACTCTGTCAAGTTTAAGATGGCAAATGGTTTTAGCATTTACTGTAATAACTGCTTTTGGATTTCTGATGGTAGGTCTCATGGTCTCAAGTGTTGTTGGTGACTATCTTATTTCAGAAAAGACAAAAGAAAAGCAACAGGAAGTTACTATACTTTCCAGCCAAATTTCTACACTCTTTAACGATCAGGATACAAAGGAACTTCAGGACCTGCTTAAGCAAAGAGGCGAGGATTTGGACGGAAGGTTTATTGTTTTGGATAACAATTCACTAGTTCAATCCGATTCGTTTGCTTTATTAAACGCACAGGAAATAAATACTAATGAGATCAAAGAGGTGCTTAGCGGTACCTCTGATTCTGCATACGGATTCCACCAAATGGATGTGGCAAATGAAGATGGTTCAACTGTTAAAGAATGGGTGGTATATTATGCAGTTCCGATTGTTTATAATTCACAAAGGATCGGTGTACTTTTCTATTCTTCGTCAATTCAAGACGTAATAGATAAAATTTCTCAGATAAGCTATAGGCTGCTGCTTGTGTTTGCTTTTGTTACTGTAATTGTATTCATTCTGTGCTATGAATTTGCGAAATGGACAACTAAGCCGATTGCAAATATGACAGAAGCTATTTATGAAATGAGTCAGGGCAAATTTAATATGCGAGTGAGATCAAGCGGTACTAATGAAATGAGGCAGCTTGCAAATACATTCAATATGATGAGTGAAAAAATGGAGAACTTGGACAGACTTAGAAACGAATTTGTATCTAATGCGTCTCATGAATTAAAAACTCCGCTTAGCACAATGAAAATACTTGTTGAATCGATCCTTTATCAGGATGATTTTGATAAAGATGTTACTACTGAATTTTTGCAGGATATTAACAGCGAAATAGACAGAATGAGTGCTGTTATAGGAGATCTGCTTATTTTAGTACAGATTGATCAGTACGACTCCACTCTAAAAAAAGAAAAGGTCTCATTAAACGATCTTATAAGGCAGCTGGCGCACTCGCTCAGCCCGATCGTTCAAAACAAAGATATAACAATCAATATTACTGCTACAGAAGAAGTATTTGCTTATGTTGATAAGATAAAAATGTCCCAGGCAATCTATAATCTTATTGAAAATGCCATAAAATACTCAGAAGAAGGAATAGTAACGATAGCACTGAAGCGAACTGCGCAAGCTGTGTTCATATCTATTTCCGATACAGGCATAGGTATACCTGCAGAAGATATATCGCATATATTTGAAAGATTTTATAGAGTAGATAAAGCGCGTTCAAGAGGAACAGGCGGTACAGGTCTTGGACTATCAATAGTACAGCGCGTAGTCCTTTTGCATGGCGGGCAGATAAGTGTGACAAGCAAAGAAGGCGTAGGCAGTACATTTACTATAGAATTGCCTATAAACGAAAACGAAGAGCCAAAGAAATAAGAAGAAGGTGGCAGATAATATGAAAACATTCAAAAAGATAATTTGCATAATGCTGCTTGGCGTTATTTCTTTAGCGCTTACAGGCTGCTATGACATTATATATTTAAACAGCGACGATTCGTCAACTACATCGGAACCAATAGCTCCTTACAGTGAAAATGTAAAAAAGATAAAAAGCAGTGCAGTCTGTTATTTTGGATATGCTGAAACAGATGATACAACAGGGTGTGAATATCTGGTAGCCGAAACACATACTATCGATTATACCAGCGGTGACTATGAAGTAGCATTATTGAAAGAACTGGCAAAAGGGCCGGATCAGAAAGGCAAAAAACTTACTTCCGTTATACAAAAAGGGACTACTTTTAAAGTAATAAAGAAAGAAGCAGACAGATTTATAACAGTAATTGTATCTAGCACATTTTTAAATGCTCCGCTTGATTTTCCTACAGATTGGAAAACAAGAAGCGAATACGTAGAAAAATACAACAGGTTAAAAAGACTGGCTATCTACTCTATTGTCGATACACTGACTGAAACAGGAAAATACAACAGGGTTCAAATTCTAATCGATAAAGACGGAACAGGGATAGGGTCCGTACCTACACGAGGAGAAGTGGGGTTTACGGATGATAGCAATCAATTTGAGTTATTGGAAGCAATGTATAGAAATACAGATATAATTATGACACCAGAAAAGGCTTTTGATACTTTAATGTATTACTTAAAAACAGATAGCTTTGAAAACCTATATGAACTTATTATGCTTGTAGACCTTAACAGTAATAAAAAACCGACACAAGAAGAAATAGTAAAAACGCTTGTAGATATGAATATAAATGTTGTTTCATACGAAGCAAGCAACGCTACGGTGTCACCTGATGGGACCACAGCTACGCTGTTATTTAACGGAGAAATCCAGATTGGCTTGGGTTCAAATATCAAGACAAAGTATTTCAAAAATACAACAGTTAGATTAATAGAAGAAGATGGGATCTGGAAAATTCAGTACGACGATTTCATAAACTTACTCACTAATTAAACACTTGTTTGGGAAGAGAAATATGAGAAAGAAATTTATCGCTTCGATATTATTAATATTGTCTTTTCTGCTGACTTCTTGTACAAACTACGAAGAAGCTCACCAATCTGCTACAGCTACTGCTACAAATGAAGTAAGTGCAACGACTTCGGCAGATGCGTTACATAATATTAAATTGAATCTATACTTTTATACGAATTCTACAAATAATTTTACTAGGGAAAGCAGAATTGTTAAAAGAGAAGGAAATGAACCGCTTGCCGAAATAGCGCTTAACGAATTGTTTAAAGGACCGAATGATGGAAACGGAGCGGTGCCTCTGGCTAAAAATATTTCGCTTAAAAGCCTTGAAATAACTCAAGATACAGTAAATGTATATTTGAACGAAGGCTCTTTTGACGGGCTTGATAGTTTAGAGCAGGTAAAAGCAAGATTTGCGATCTATTATACGCTTAAGGACATAGAAGGAATTCAGTATGTGAACGTTTATGTCGGCGATTCAGAACCTGGATATAAATATAAGCCTTTTGGCACATTAAAAAAATACAATATAGACGAATATAAATCTGAATTTCTAAATGGTATAGCAGCAACACAGCAAACTGTACAAAAAAGGAATGTCACGCTATATTTTGCGGATATTACAGGGAAATATTTACTGCCTGAAGTAAGAACTATTACAATAAGCGATAATTCATATGTTATTTCTATCGTTAATGAACTTATCAGCGGGCCAATAGACAGAACAGTTGCTAAAGGCATACTTACAACGGACTGTGGCGTTACTACCGCTAATATAGATACTACAGGCGGTATTAGGACTTTGATTTTGAGATTTAAGAATCTGCCTAAGCTTGCGGTAACTTCCGGGCTTAAGTCTGAGAACTTGACCTATGCTTCTATTGTATATTCTGTAACAGGCTTCTTAGTCGATATAGATAGAGTTGTAATTTATAGCGGAAACAGTATAGTATATGCTCAGACTACATCAAATACAAAAACGATGTATCATACACGAGAAATGTATAGCGAATATCTTGGAAGCCAAATAGCACTATATTATCCTGATTCAACAAAAAAGCAGCTTTATAAAGTTATGCGGGCTGTGTACAACGGAAATGCACAGGATCCGTATTTCTTATTAACAGAGTTGTTCAAAGGTCCTAATGAAGATGAAACAAATCTTGCATGGCCGATGCTTCCGCAAGGCATTACTTCTTCTGATATATTGTCTGTTAAGATAATGGGCAATACTGCATATGCTGATTTCAGCGAGAACTTTTATAATGTGCTAGAGCAAAATAAAGGCAATGAGTTCACTACTGCTTTTTCAATAGTCAATACGCTTTGTGAGCTGCCTGGAGTGAAAAAAGTACAGTTTCTGATGAACGGGCAGAAGAGAAATGTTTTGGCTGATAAAATAAAAATACTTGATCCGATATATCCTGATTATGGTATTATTAATTCTACATATTGACATAATTTAAAAATAATAATATTATTTAATTCAATATAGTTATTTAGAAAAAGAGTGGGGGCAGATTAGATGAGAAGTGATTTGATCAAAAAAGGTGTTGATAGGGCTCCGCATAGAAGTTTACTTTATGCGTGTGGAGTGAAAGAGAAGGATTTAGATAAACCTTTTATTGCAGTGTGCAATTCTTATGTTGATATTGTCCCAGGACATATACATTTGCAAGAGCTAGGCAAGATAGCTAAAGAAGCAATTATTGAAGCTGGCGGTATTCCATTTGAGTTCAATACTATCGGCGTAGATGATGGTATTGCTATGGGGCACTTGGGAATGAGATATTCACTGCCAAGTAGAGAAATAATTGCCGACAGCGTTGAAACGATGCTTAATGCTCACAGATTCGATGGTGCAGTATTCATTACGAACTGCGATAAAATAGTGCCAGGAATGCTCATGGGCGCTGTACGTACTAATATTCCTTCTGTGTTTGTTTCAGGCGGCCCAATGGAAGGCGGCGTTTCTAAAACGGGCGAAACACTTACACTTACTTCAGTATTTGAAGGATTAGGAGCTTACAAAACCGGAAAGATTTCGGCTGACAATCTGTTAGACATAGAAAGGCATGCCTGCCCTGGCTGTGGTTCATGTTCAGGAATGTTTACGGCAAATTCGATGAACTGTATTACCGAAATACTTGGCATGGGATTACCCGGCAACGGAACTATTCTTGCAGTCAGCAAGGAAAGAAGAGAGCTAGTCAAAAAAGCTGCTGAGCAGATAATGGACTTGATTGAAAAAGATATTAAACCAAGTGATATAATTACGCAGGATGCTATTGATGATGCATTTGCTCTTGATATGGCAATGGGCGGCTCAACAAATACTGTTTTGCATGTTCTTGCTATAGCAAATGAGGCAGGAATAAATTATGATCTTAAGAGAATTAATGAGATAGCTAAGAAAGTACCTTATATTACGAAATTAGCTCCGGCAAGCGATATAACGATACAAATGCTTCAAACTGCTGGCGGTATTTCAGCAATAGTTAAGGAACTGCTTAAAATTCCTAATTTGGTCCATGGAAATAGAATTACTGTTACAGGCAAAACTATTGCTGAAAATGTTGCAAATGCCGACATTTTGGATAGCTCAATTATTCACAGTATCGAGAATCCTCTAAGCGATGAAGGCGGATTATCTATTTTGTACGGGAATCTCGCTCCAGATGGTTCGGTGCTTAAAGTTGGCGCTGTGGATCCGTCAGTCAGAGGAAAATTTACTGGTAAAGCAATTTGCTTCAATTCACAAGACGAAGCTCAGGTTGCAATTGACGAAGGGATCGTTAAAGAAGGTCATGTCGTGGTAATAAGATATGAAGGGCCTAAAGGCGGTCCTGGAATGCCTGAAATGCTTGCTCCGACTTCTGCAATAGTTGGAAGAGGCTTAGGCAAAAAAGTAGCACTTCTTACAGACGGACGTTTTTCAGGCGCAACAAGAGGTATAGCAATAGGACATATTTCTCCGGAGGCTGCTGAAGGCGGACCGCTTGCACTGCTACAGGATGGGGATACGATTGAGATAGATATGAATGCACGCACATTGAATGTAATCCTTTCAGAGGAAGAACTTAAGAAACGTGCTGCTGATTTTGTTCAACCGGAACCAAAAATAAAATCAGGGTATTTGGCTAAATATGCAAAACTAGTGACAAGTGCTTCCACAGGCGGTATAATCAAAATATAACTTTTTTATGCGATAATCGGGAGTAGTATTAAAGGATTTGCTTTAGAGAGGCAACGGGTGGTGAAAGTTGCTGCAATGAAATTAAGAAACTCGCCCGGGAGCGATTACTATTGAAAGGGTAATACTTATTAGACAGTAACGTATATTCGGCGTTAACGAATTCGAGTCGCATATTGTGCGAGAAGAAGGGTGGTACCACGAAGTCTTTCGTCCCTTCAGCAAAAGCTGAAGATGGCGGAAGATTTTTTTATAATTAAATTTAATGAAGGAGGATGAGACATGAAAGTGGAACAACCAAAAAAAGAATTAACGGGTGCACATATACTACTTAATGCGTTGAAAGAAAATGGTGTCGAAGTTGTCTTTGGCTATCCTGGTGGGCAAGCGCTTCCACTATATGATGCTTTATATGATTTTGGAATTGAACATATACTTACGCGTCACGAACAAGGAGCTATACACGCTGCAGAGGGTTATGCACGAATTAGCGGTAAGCCGGGCGTGGTTATAACTACTAGCGGACCGGGGGCTACTAATATTCTTACAGGTCTTGCTGACGCTCTAATAGATTCAGTACCTCTTGTTGTACTTACGGCTCAGGTCTCAACTGATGTGATTGGTACGGATGCATTTCAGGAAGCTGATATGATAGGTCTTACTATGCCTATTACCAAGCACAATTATCAAGTGAGGGACAATAAATCGCTTAAAAGGATCATCGCGGAAGCTTTTCATATCGCTTCTACAGGCAGAAAAGGGCCTGTTGTAGTTGATCTCCCTAAAAATTTACTGGCAGCAAGCTGCAAAAAGACTGAAGATGTTGTAATAGATCTGCCCGGTTATCAGCCTAATTATACACCAAATGCATTGCAGATTGCTAAGTTGAGAGATGCGATACAAAAGTCTAAAAAGCCGGTCGTTGTAGCAGGCGGAGGAATCATACTATCCGGTGCTTCAAACGAACTGAGAGAGTTCTGTACTAAATATAATCTGCCAGTAATCCATACATTGCTTGGACTTGGTGGGTTTGATCCCGACAACAAGTTATATCTTGGAATGGGCGGCATGCATGGCGAGTATACAGCAAATATGGCTTTGTGTGAATGTGATCTCGTTATCAATATTGGCGCTAGATTCGACGATAGGTTTACTGGTGCTGTTGAGTATTTTGCTCCTCATGCAGTTATAGCGCATATTGATATAGATCCGGCTGAAATTGGCAAGATAATTAAGACGGACATCCCAATAGTTGCAGATGCTAAAAATGTGATGCTTGAAATGCTTAAAGAACCTATTGAAAAAGCTGATGATGAAGAATGGATCGAATATTTATTCAAGATGCGCAAAGAGCATCCGCTTGAATACGAAAAAGATTCCGATGCTGTCAAACCTCAAGCAATATTGGAAGAGATATACGCTCTTACAAAAGGGGAAGCCGTAGTTGTAACAGATGTTGGTCAAAACCAAATGTGGGCTGCACAGTTTATTAAACAAACTAATCCAAACAGATGGGCAACAAGCGGTGGTTTAGGTACTATGGGCTATGGATTGCCTGCTGCAATAGGTGCTCAGATAGCAGAACCTAATAGGACGGTAGTAGCGATACTAGGTGATGGAGGGCTGCAAATGACTATGCAGGAGCTTGCTACGATAAAAGATCATAACCTGCCTATTAAGATAATAATCCTCAATAACTCGGTCTTGGGTATGGTACGTCAGTGGCAAACGCTCTTTTATAAAGAAAGATATTCACATTCAGTGCTCTCTAATCCCGACTTTGAAATGATAGCTAAAGCTTATGGGATAAAAGCGTATACGATAAAGGATAAAGAAGATGCTAAAAAGATAATTGATGAAGCATTTGAGTATAATGAGCCTGTTCTTGTTAATTGTCTTATTGATAAGGATGAGATGGTTTATCCTATCATTGCTCCCGGTGCAGGCTTACATGAGATGAAGGGGGTATAAAAAATGATGAAACGTATAATATCGGCCACAGTAATGAATCAAACAGGTGTTCTCAACAGAATAACTGGAGCGCTTTCCAGAAGACGATTCAATATCGAGAATATAAGTGTAGGACATACGGATAATGATAAAATATCTAGAATGACGTTCGTTGTTTATGTAGATTCACATGAGCAGATTGAACAGCTTATGAAACAGCTCAATAAACAGATAGATGTGCTAAAAGTAGTAGATATTACTGATGAAGCCGTTATTACAAGAGAGCTTGCTCTTATAAGGATCTCCGCTAACAATAAAAACAGAAATGAGATATACACACTTATTTCACCTTTTAGAGCAAGCGTTGTTGATGTTGCAAAAAATTCAGTATGCATACAGGTAGTTGGAACTACTGAAAAAATCGATGCACTTATATACCTTTTAAGACAATTTGGCATAAAAGAAGTAGCTAGAACTGGTGTCACTGCAATAAGAAGAGGTAACTATAAGCTGGATAAAATTGAAAAATTTATTATGAAATAAATAATAAATATATATATTAATAGGAGGGTCATAAAATGGCAAAAGTTTATTATCAAAAGGACGTAGAAAACAACCTACTTCAAGGGAAAAAAATTGCAATAATTGGCTATGGTTCACAGGGTCATGCACATGCTCAGAACCTTAGAGACAGCGGTTATGATGTAATAGTTGGAGTAAGAAAGGGCAAATCATTTGACAAAGCAATAGAAGACGGTTTTGACGTAAAGACTGTTGCAGAAGCCGCAAAAGAAGCTGACGTAGTTATGGTACTGCTCCCAGACGAACAGCAGCCGGACGTTTATGAGAACGAGATCAAAGCAGGATTGGAAAAAGGCAATGCACTCGCTTTTGCTCATGGTTTCAATATCCACTTCAAACAGATCGTTCCTCCTGAATTTGTAGATGTATTTTTGGCAGCCCCAAAAGGACCTGGTCATTTAGTAAGGCGTACATATACAGAAGGCGGAGCAGTTCCATGTTTGTTTGCAGTACAACAGGATGCAACGGGTAGTGCACGTCAGTTAGCGCTATCTTATACAGATGGTATTGGTGCAACAAGAGCAGGCGTACTCGAAACAACATTCCAAGAAGAAACTGAAACAGATCTTTTCGGTGAGCAGGCAGTTCTTTGCGGCGGTACAGTTGAATTAGTAAGAAGCGGTTTCAAAACGCTTGTTGATGCTGGGTATCAGCCGGAAATTGCATACTTTGAGTGCTTTCATGAGCTGAAGCTTATTGTAGACCTTATGTATGAAGGTGGGATCAAAATGATGGATTATTCTATCTCTGATACAGCTCAGTGGGGACAGTACGTATCAGGTCCAAGAGTAATCAATGACGATACAAGAAAAAGGATGAGAGAAGTTTTAGACGATATTCAAGATGGTACATTTGCTAAAGGCTGGATTAGCGAGCATAAAAACGGCAGACCTCTTTACAAGAAATATGAGGAGGAGGTAGCAAATAGTCAACTTGAGAAGGTTGGAGCAGAGCTAAGAGCTATGATGCCATTCGTTAAATACTCCGGCAAGAGGTGATTAGATGGCTACCATACAAATTTACGATACGACATTGCGTGATGGTGAACAAACGCCGGGAGTTAATCTGAATAATACTGAAAAACTGCAGATTGCTAAGCAGCTTGAAAAGCTTGGCGTAGACATTATTGAAGCAGGATTTCCGATCACTTCTGAAGGTGATTTTAAAGCTGTTGTAGACATTTCTGCAGCAATAAAAAATGCATCGGTGTCCGGACTTGCAAGACTTAAAAAAGCAGACATCGATGCTGTTTATGAAGCTACAAAAACGGCAGTTAATCCAAGACTGCATATATTTATTGCTACAAGCGACATACACCTTAAATATAAGCTTAAGATGACAAGAGAAGTAGTACTTGAATCAATCAAACACTTCTGCGCTTATGGAAGAAACTTGTTCCCCAATGTTGAATTTTCACCGGAAGATGCAACGCGTACGGATAAGGAATATCTTGCAGAAGTGATTGAGGCAGCAATAAAAGCTGGCGCAAATGTAATAAACGTGCCGGATACAGTCGGTTTCACCAACCCTGTCGAGTTTGGTAATTTGTTTAAATACTTAAAAATGAATGTTCCGTCTTTTAATAAAGCGATATTTTCATGCCATTGTCATGATGATCTTGGCATGGCTGTAGCAAATTCGCTTGCTGCTGTCGAAAACGGAGCGCTTCAAGTTGAGTCGACTATAAACGGTATTGGTGAAAGGGCTGGTAATGCGGCACTGGAAGAAGTGGCACTAGCGCTTTATACAAGAAAAGATTATTATAAGCATGAAATAAATTTGAATCTTTCGCAGATCAAGAGCACCAGTCAGCTTGTAAGCCAGCTTACAGGCTTGGTAATTGCTAAAAATAAATCTGTTGTCGGTGCCAATGTTTTTTCACACGAATCAGGCATACACCAAGACGGCGTTTTAAAGGAACCAACGACATATGAGATAATAGACCCAGCACTTGTAGGTGTTACAGCCAATAGGCTGGTGATAGGCAAACATTCCGGAAGGCATGCTTTTGTCGAGCATATGAGAGAACTTGGATATGAGCTTGATGAGAATCAAAAGGATACACTTTTTAAAGAGTTCAAAAAACTCACAGATACTAAAAAAGAAATATCGGATGAAGATCTTCATGCATTGCTTGCAGAGCAGACAGTGAAAGACGAATTGCCTTATGATGTTAATCGGCTGCAGCTTATCGTTAATTCCGAAGAAAAAATTCAAAAGGCAGAAATCAAGATAAAAGATCCTGATGGTAATATCCTTGAGGCTAAAGCAGAAGGCGCAGGAAGTATCGAAGCGATATACAAGGCTATTGATGAGGCATTTGAAATTAAAACGAGTCTTAAGGATTACAGCATACAGGCTGTCACCAATGGACCTGATGCCCTTGCCAATGTTCGAGTTGAGATAGAATGTAACGGAAAAATGTTTTTCGGAGTAGGAATTTCACAAGATGTTTTGGAAGCATCTGCTCGTGCATATGTTTACGCTCTTGGAAAAGCTACGCAAGCCTCAAAAAAATCGTAAAGGAGTGATAGTTTAATGGAAAAGAATATAGTTTGTTTACCCGGCGATGGTATTGGAACGGAAGTTGTAGATAGTGCCGTTATGGTTTTAAAGAAGATTGGAGAAAAATATGGGCATAAGTTCAATATTATAGCTAAGGAATTCGGCGGAATTGCAATGGATAATCAAGGCGAATCACTTCCTAAAGATACCCTTGATGCCTGCTTAAATAGTGATGCTGTGCTGCTTGGTGCCATCGGAGGTCCAAAATGGCCTACCAGTGCACCGGATAGCCCTGAAAAAGGTCTTCTTGCAATAAGAAAAGGATTAAATCTTACGATCAATATAAGGCCTGTTACGGTTTTTGATGCACAGATAAAGATGTCTCCATTAAAAGAAGAGATTGTTAAAGGTACAGACTTTACAATTATAAGAGAATTATCTGCCGGTCTATATTATGGTCAGCCAAAGCGCAGAACTAATGATGATGCTGTAGATACTATGGCTTATGGCAGAGAGGAAATCGAAACGATATTGCATTTTGCATTTAAACTTGCGAGAAAGAGAAGGAAACTTGTTACTTCAGTAGATAAGGCAAACATACTTGAAACGAGCAAACTTTGGAGGCAAATAGCCGAAGAAGTAGCTGCTCAGTACAGCGATGTAAAAGTAGAGCACATATATGTTGATGCTATGGCAATGGAATTTATGCGTAGGCCAGCTCATTTTGATGTAATAGTTACTGAAAATACATTCGGCGATATATTAAGCGATGAAGCTTCTATGCTTGCCGGATCATTAGGCATGCTACCATCAGCCAGCCACCCTTCAAAAGGCGGCCCATCGCTTTATGAGCCAAGTCATGGATCTGCTCCGGATATAGCAGGTCAGGGCATTGCTAATCCTATTGCAACTATCCTTTCAGTTGCAATGATGCTCGATCAATCGTTTGATATGACCAAAGAAGCCAAGAATATTGAATCAGCTGTCTATAAAACACTTGAACAGGGAGTTGCAACAAAAGATCTTGGCGGAAATGCAACAACAGCAGATATGACAGAAGCTATTCTTTCTAATATATAATTTAAATATTATATATTTATTTATAAGCTATATATAAGCAAGATAGTATAAAAAGCACCAAAATGTATTGGTGCTTTTTTGCATTATGTTGTAAAATAATAGCAAGAGCAGTTTTGGAGGAAAATGACCATGTCAAAATTTAAACACGCTTCACTTGTTTTATTTCTGGCTTTGATAATGGTACTTTTACAAAAATTTGCACAATTGTATTTTGAACAAGGTGATGTAAAAATTACTATAGGGATCGGCTATGTTGCTCTTTTTGCATCAGCTCTTTTGCTTACGCTGCCTTCTGCTATGATAATGATAACTTTGGCAATTATTGGTTCGAATTTTCCTGATATTTTCAATGGCTCTGTTATTTCAGCTTTTTTAATCAATTATTTAATGCTGTGGATATTTGAATACTGGATAGGATATACGCGCAAACTGCCTTTTACTATAAAGTATTTTCCGGGCATTATGCTTACATGCATTGTAAGTATCTATATATATTTTATTATTGATCTCATATGTTTTGGCCTGTCATATGCAGTCACCTGTTTAGGATATAGGTCTATTGAAGCGCTGATATGTGTTATTATGTCTTTGCCAATAGTCTATTTGATAAGTACACAAAATATTGGAGCAAGAAAATACTCGCCAAGATATAAAATTAAGTAAATAAGGGCTTTTCAATGAATAATCTTATTAACGACCGCAAGCTAGTTACTTTTTGTATATGCTTAGCTTTAGGAATCTTTATTGGCAATTTATTCTTTCAAAGTGCAATTCTTTATGCTTATGCGGTTATTATTACAATTACAGCGTTAGTCTTATTTCTTTTTAAGCGCCTCGAATTAAAGGTGCTTTTATATTGCGTTGCTCTATGCATAGGTGTTTTTTCTATCAGCATGCTAAAATGGGTAATAATAAGTGATCAAGATGATTTCTATGTTGGTACTTCAGAATGTACTTTGTATGTTTTAGATGTCAGTAAGGATGATACCACAGATGTTATAGCGGATAATGTCACGATAAACGGAAAAACATATAGTGGTAAAGTTTTAGTGTATATTTATGGAACTGAACCGTTTGATATTGAACCAGGGCAAACCATACGGCTGAAGGCAAAATTCTCCAAACCAAGAACTGTTAGGAATCCATATGGGTTTGATTATAATTTTTATTTACAGCAAAACGGTATTGCTATGAGTGCTTCGGCTGATGCAAGTACATGTGAACTTATAAGTGAAAACTTTTTAGGAATTCGAGGCGTTTTTATAAGCGCCAAGGATGCCATAGAAAGTAAAATAGATGAGCTATACGGCGAAAATGCGGCTATTATAAAAGGAATGCTTTTAGGTAATAAAAAAGAGATCAGCGATGATATAATAGAGAATTTTAGAATTAGCGGCATAGCCCATATATTTGCTATTTCAGGATTGCATATTGGTTTTTTGCTTGCTTTCCTATTATATTTATTACGCTTAATAAAATTAAAAGATAAAAATATATTCTTTATCATTGCTTTAACACTCGTTTGTTATTGCGCAATAACGAATTTCTCTGCATCTATAGTAAGAGCAAGTATAATGGCAGTAATAGTTTTAGGAGCAAAGATTATCGGCAAGAGACAGGATACTTTAATAAGTTTGTTTACTGCAGGAATAATTATACTGCTTTTCGATCCATTTGCACTATTTAAAGTCGGCTTTCAATTATCATTCTGTGCTGTTTTAGGTATCCTGCTTTTATCTACTGCATTAAGAAAAATATTTAAAAAGCTGCCTAAGTATCTAAGAGAAACACTTTGTGCTACTATAGGCGCTCAATGTGGAATTGTTTTAGTCAGCGCTTACTATTTTTACAATGTATCTCTCTATTCAATATTTGTAAATATATTTGTATTCCCTATTATAGGAGTTTTGGTAATTTTAGCATTTATATCGGTGTTTGTTGGTTTTATTTCTAGCATATTAGCTGTTCCGTTCATATATATCGTTAATATGCTTCTATATATTCTTAACTTAATAACATCGCTTGTTTCATCGCTGCCTTATGCAAGCGTTATAATCGGCAAACCGCCTGTATATATAATTGCAAGCATATTTTTAATAATGTATATAATATCAAAATACGTAATGATATCTAGTTACAAAAAACTAACAGCGTCGCTGTTGATTTTAATAACTCTATTTGGAGCTATAATTTTTAAACAATACACTTCTTTTAAAGGCTTACAGATAACAGTATTTGACGTAGGGCAAGGTGACAGTGCATACATACAGACACCTGGCGGATATAATATCCTTATAGACGGCGGCCCTTCGACCGATTCATACGATGCAGGGAAAAGCGTTTTGCTGCCGTACTTTTATGCCACAGCGACTAAAAATATTGATATAGTGATAGCAACGCATTGCCACAGCGATCATGTCGGCGGACTCATATCCGTTGCTGAAGGATTAAATATAAAATACTATTTGGAGCCTAATAATGCACAATATTCGGATGATGATAATGCATATATTCAGCTGAAAAGCGTATTAAATTCTAAAGGAGTTACTTGTAATGCCGTTAAAACTGGTAACGTAATTGAACTTGATGATGGAGTAAAGATAAAAATATTGTATCCGGGTGATAATGAGGATCTGGATGAAAACGAGAGGGCAATTGTGGCCCAAATAACTTACAACGATTTTAGTATGATATTTACCGCAGATATAGATTCTGATATAGAAAGAGAGATAAACGGAAGCATAGGCAGCGTGAATGTACTTAAAGTAGCTCATCACGGAAGCAAATATTCAACGAGTGAAGACTTTTTAAGTGAAACCACTCCTCAAATTGCTATTATATCAGTCGGTACCAACAATTACGGACATCCTGCCACAGAGACGATAGGCAGGCTGACCAGAGCGGGAGCAAACATTTACAGGACAGATATAAATGGCGCTGTTATAATAAAGGTATATAATGATAAATATACGGTCGAATCAATGATAAATTAATAAGGGGACAATATGGACTATTTTCAGCTAAAAAAAGAAATACGTAATAAAGTACTCAAAAACGCTTATATGTTTACTGGTATTGAAGCGCTTCTAAAGCGTAGCGCTGTGGATGAAATTGTTAATGCTTTTGTGCCTGAAGAAGTTAGGCAGCTTAATGTATCATACGTAGATAGTGATACTAATACAAAAGCAATAATAGATATGTGTGAAACACTGCCCTTTTTAGCAGATAAGAGAATTGTTATAGTTAAAGATATAGGCAATATTAAAGATGATAACGATAGTATAGAATCGTTTTCGGAATATTTAGGCAAAATGAGCAGCAGTTGTTGCATCATTATTCTTGCAGAAGTAATCCCAAAAACTTATTCAGTGCTCAACAAAAATATATGCACTGTTCATTTTAAACAGCTTGATGAGAATATGCTTAAGAAATGGCTGATAGAATCAGCAAGAAAAGAAGGAGTGATACTGAAAAAAGAAAGTGCAGACCTTCTTATTCAGTATTGTTTGAACGATATGACAACATTAAAGAACGAATTAGATAAACTTATGATATACTCAAAAGAAAAAGGGTCGGTAATAAATAAAGAAGATATAGAGCATGTTGTTTCAAAATCTATTCAGTACAATGTGTTTAAAATGCTTGACTATTTTGAAAAAGCCGACTACGATAAAGCATATGAAATGTATGAGCAGATAAACCAAGAAGGCGGACAAGCTTTTGCTCTTCTGGGAGCTATCACTTCAAGATACAGAAATGTCTATTATGCTAAGATGCTTATAAATAAAGGATATAGAGGAGACACTTTAAATAAACAACTGGGCATAAACAGATACGCAGCTAAGTCGGCAATAAATGCTGCTAAGGATTATTCTACAGACAGACTTAGTAATATATTTAAATTGCTCAACGAAACCGATTATAAGATCAAAATTGGGGAAGTGAAAGAAAATGATGCAATAAGGAACTTGCTATTGCATTTATTCAGCAAATAAAAAAAGCGCTCATGCGCTTTATTTTTTTATTAGTTTGCTGCCTTTTCCTTGTTTGCACGCAACGCCATACGAGACTTTTTCCTGTTTGCAGCATTCTTATGTATTGCACCTTTCAAAGCAGCTTTATCTAATGTAGAAGCAGCTTTTTTATATGTTTCTGCAATAGCTTCTTCATCTTTTGCTATTACAGCATTTTCAAAATTTTTAAGAGATACCTTTACGCCTGATTTAACGACACGATTGTTCGCACGCTTTTTTTCAGTTACTTTTACTCGTTTAATAGCAGATTTAATGTTTGGCATATGGGTTCACCTCCTCAATTTCGAACTAACAAGTATTCTATCATGTATTATTATAATTTGCAATAAATAATTGTTTTAAATACTTTTGCAATAGTATTGTATGCTAAATGGGTTTATTGGTCAACCTAGATACATAAAATAAATGTATTTAGGAGTGCTATTATGAATAGAAATATAAGAACTGATTTAGCAATGGAAACACAGCAAGTTTTATCTAAAGATTTAGGCGGAGCGCAAATACCTGGAGTGGAGTCAAGCGAAGAAAACAGAAACGGAGTAAAAATATCCCGGGTAAAGATTACTGATCTACGCGGTGAAACGCAGATGAAAAAACCAATGGGTAATTATATAACTATTGAAGCTCCTGATCTTGCAAAAAGAGACCCTGAATTTGAAGAAAATACGGCAAAGATAATAGCAGAGGAATTAAGAAAGCTGATCGGTGATAGAAAGCAGGATGAAAGTGTATTGGTGATAGGTCTTGGGAACTGGAACATAACTCCGGATTCTCTTGGACCACGCACAATAAAGAATACGCTTGTAACACGGCATTTATTGCAGCAGATGCCTGGGCAAATTGACGACAGAGTGCATTCTGTTGCGGCAATATCACCAGGCGTTTTAGGGCTTACAGGGCTTGAAACATTTGAAGTCGTAAGCGGTATAGTAGAAAAACTAAATCCAAAGTGCATAATAGCAATTGATGCGCTATCTTCAAGAAATACAGAAAGAATAAGTACTACATATCAACTTGCAGATACAGGTATAAGCCCTGGCGCAGGCGTAGGTAATATGAGGAAGGCTTTGAACAAAGATGCATTAGGTGTTCCTATTATTGCAATGGGTGTGCCTTTGGTAGTTTATGCTTCTACAATTGCGCATGATGCGATAACATATGCAACGGAAGACCTTAATCATGATCAGACACCGGATAATAATATTGAAGAAAATAAAATAAATGTGCTTATAGAAAAAGTAGTAAGCGGCAAATTTGGAGATCTTATTGTAACACCAAAAGATATAGACATTGTAGTTGAAGACGTTTCAAGGGTTATGGGGTATGCACTGAATTTAGCATTACATGATAATTTAACTATAGAAGAAGTTAAAACGTACATGCATTAAGCATAATGGAAAAGGCAGCCGAATAGACATTTATAGAAAGGGGCTGCTTTTATTATGCATATGAAGAAGAAAAAAGCGTATTTTCATACGACACGTGCGAAAAATATCATAAAAAGTTTTAGATACTATATTTCAATACTTGTACTTTGTATATTAATTACAAGGTTTTCAATTGCGTTCGCATATAGTAACGTATCTACTTTATTAAACAGTGATAATAGATTAAGTCTCATTACTGAAGCTATCGGTTCTCAGTACGTTAATTTAGATCTGTCTCCCTCAGGCGTATTATCGCTCCAGATGCCTTTTATTTCTTATAAGGAGCTTATGAATGACTCTAATACTATTCAAGTTGTAAGCACTTCGATTACTGCGGACGATGAAGATAGTGATGACACACAAAGCGCACGGGAATTGTCTGAGAAGCTTAAAACTGAAATATTAAGCTCCATAGATAACTCAGATATCGATACATCAGATCTAAGCGGAAGTGAGCCTAAAGTTCTTATTTACCATACACACACAGAAGAATCATATCTGACTGAAGGTGAAACTATCGATGCAACAACGGCATTTAGGTCAACAGATCAAAGTTTAAGCGTATGCGCAGTTGGCGAAGCGTTAACCAAGGAACTCAAAAATTACGGAATTTCAGTAATACATGATACTACGGATCATGAGCCGCCATACCTTGGAACAGCTTATGAACGCTCACTTGAAACGATACAAAAATATAAAGCCAAATATCCTTCGCTTGAAATATTTATAGATATACACAGAGACGGCTTTTCAGTTGAGCAGTTGGCAAGCAGGCAAAATGATTATGTTACTATAGATGGTAAAGAATGTGCTAAAATCATGTTTGTTGTAGGAAATGGTCAGGGTTCTTCAGGTCAAGGGTTTTCTGTAATGCCAAATTATACGGAAAACTATAAACTTGCGGCTGCAATTACTGAAAAAGTAAACGGGCTAGCAAGCGGGCTTGCCAAATCTGTGTTAGTGAAAACAGGGAGATACAATCAACATGTTTCTACAAAATGCTTGCTTATTGAGGTGGGACATAATGGCAATACAATTACGCAGGCAAAAAATTCAGTGCCATATATAGCTAAAGCAATATATGAAGTATTGTCAGGACAATAAAAAGCTAACAAATATACCCAAAGTGAGCTATAATATAATTAATAATTTATGAGGAAGATTTATTATGAACGAAGAAAATATAAAAAACAAACCTATAGGTGTTTTCGACTCTGGCATAGGCGGTGCTAGTGTATTGGCACTTGCAGAAAAAATGATGCCTCATGAAGACTTCATATATTACGGTGATGATAAAAACGCTCCTTATGGTAATAGGCCGGAAGAGGAAATAAGAGCATTAGCACTCGACTGTGCAAAATTTTTAGTGGATAAGGGTGTTAAAGCAATTGTTGTTGCTTGCAATACAGCTACATCGGCTGCAGTTGCGGATATACGAGAAAAGTTTTTGCTCCCAGTAATTAGTATGGAACCTGCTATTAAACCTGCATTTGGGTACTTAAAGGATGGTAAAATAATAGTTTTTGCTACAGAAGCAACGCTTAGACAAAAAAAATACACTGATCTTAAAAACAGAATGCCAGACAAGTCAAAAATAATAGATTCTCCTTTAAGAGAGCTTGTAGCTTTAATTGAGCAAGGGCATTATGATGATGATGTGGCGTGTGATAATATAAAAAGTGAATTAATTAAGTATCCTAGGGATATAGATGTTATGGTACTTGGATGCACTCATTTCCTTTTTGTTAAAGATGCGATGAACCGTGCCGCAAAAGAAATTTACGGGAAAGAAGTGCCTATGATAGATGGCAATTTGGGTACGGTTAAGCAATTGATAAGGGTACTTAAGACAAAAGATATGTTGAAAGGTACAGGTAAAGGAAAGACAGAATTGTATTCTTCTGGCGATCTTGAAATGCTTGAAAAGTTCTATATTATTGCCAAAGAAATAAAATACTGATTTGATAAGATTGATATATAAAAAAGCGTGAAATGTATTTCACGCTTTTTTTACGTTTGTGTTACAATTTAATATATAATTACACAATATATATGCTGTTTTTATACATTTTTAAATTTATTTATACGTTTTCATATACAAAGCATAATATATTACTTTTTTTAAAAAATTTACCCAGCAGTTTTAAAAAGTAGAAGCCATAAAAATATTTTAGAAAGCAAATATAACGTCCGCCGAATTTATAATAATCAATAAAATTTTACTATATAATGATTTTTTTTCATAAAACTATTTAAAAATATTTCTATTCTGATAAGATGGTAGAAAGGTGAAAAAAACGCTACTTAATAAGCAGTGTTAAAAACATAACATCAAAGTTTTTACATACCATTTAAAGTAATGCATTGTTGCTTATTATAGCTAAAAAACTACTGAAATGGGGATTGATAGTATGAAAGCATATGATACTGAACACGTAAAGTGCGTAGCTCTCGTAGGACATGGTGCCGAAGGAAAAACAACACTTACTGAAGCAATGCTCTACTCTGCAAAACAGATCGACCGCATGGGAAAAGTGGACGACGGTTCTGCCAGCATGGATTATGACCCAGAAGAAATTAAAAGACATATTTCTATAAATGCTAGTATAGCATCTTTTGAATGGAATAATTCAAAACTTAATATCATAGACGCACCAGGATATTTCGATTTTGTGGGAGAAATGATAAGTGCCTTGCATCTTGCTGATATAGCACTGATTGTTCTTAATGCTGCATCCGGTATCGTTGTTGGCACGGAGAAAGCTTGGGATCTGTGTGAGACGATGGATAAACCGCGCATGTTCTTTGTAAATCAGATGGATAAAGAGCATGCAAACTTTGAAAAAGTATTAGAACAACTGAAAAGCAATTATGGCCAAAAAATAATCCCATTCCAACTGCCAATATTAAAAGAAAGCAAGCTTATAGGTATAGTTGATTTAGTTAAACAAAAAGCATACAGTACTGATAATAATTCTGAGATGCAGATTCCTGATAACCTTAAAGCGGAAGCAGAAGAATATTATGCCACTATCCTTGAAAGTGCTGCTGAAAATATCGAAGAATTGTTAGAAAAATATTTTGCCGGTGAAAAACTTACAACAGAAGAAGTTATTTCAGGTCTTAAAAAAGGTATAGCTGAAAATAATGTTGTTCCAGTCTTTTTGGGCGCTGGACAAATATGCAAAGGCGTAGTGCCGCTGCTTGATGCACTGGAACTATATGCACCATCATTAGTTGATCTTACAGCGCCGATGTGCACAGATGCTGAAGGGAAACGAGTTCCTATTGATTATAACGGAAGTTTTGCAGCTCAGGTCATCAAGACTATAGCCGATCCGTTTGTTGGGAAGCTTTCCATATTCAAAGTCTTTGCAGGATCAGTAACGCCGGATACGCAGGTATATAACTCAAATCAGGAAAACATGGAGAAGATAGGTACTATTTATTGCTTAAACGGCAAAAAACATCCGAACATAGATAAAGTTGTTGCAGGCGATATAGCAGCAGTATCTAAGCTGCAATTTACAAAGACCGGAGATACACTATGCGATCCTAAAAGTAAGGTAGTTTTGGATCCAATAGAATTTCCGATGACAGCTATTGAGTTTGCTGTATTCTCACAAAAAGAAGGAGAAGAAGATAAAGTATTCTCAGGACTAAGAAGACTTGAAGAAGAAGATCTTACAATTAAGACGGATAAAAACGCGGAAACAAGCGAAATGATAATCAAAGGTATAGGCGAGTTGCATTTGGAAGTTATTCTTTCCAAACTTAAAAATAAATTCGGAGTGGAAGCAGTTTTGAAAGAACCTAAAATCCCATATCGAGAAACGATACGCGGCACTGTAGAAGCTGAAGGTAAACATAAGAAACAATCAGGCGGACATGGTCAGTATGGTCATTGCTGGCTCAAGTTCGAACCTCTGCCTGGTGAAGATTTTGAGTTCGTAGACAAGGTCGTTGGCGGTGTTGTGCCAAAACAATATATACCTGCTGTTGAAAAGGGCCTAAAAGAAAGCATGGAACATGGCGTTCTTGCAGGATATCCAGTTGTAGGAATAAAATGCACGTTGTATGATGGGTCATATCATCCAGTTGATTCGTCTGAAATGGCATTTAAGATAGCAGCTCATCAAGCTTTCAAAAAAGGCTGTATGGATGCAAAACCAGTTCTAATGGAGCCGATTTATTCAGTAAAAGTTTTAGTCCCTGAGGAATATATGGGCGATGTTATAGGTGATCTTAACAAGAGACGCGGAAGAATACTTGGTATGGGTGCCGAAGGAAAGCTGCAGAAGATTGAAGCAGAAGTGCCTCTAGCAGAAATGACAAAATATGCTACAGACTTGAGGTCTATAACTCAAGCACGCGGTTCGTTTAGTATGGATTTTGTTAGATATGAAGATGTACCGTCGAATATTAGCAAAAAAATAATTGAAACGGCAGCTGAGCAGGCTGTATAATATCATAGTAGGTTTTAAGAGCTGTAGTGGAATCCTACAGTTCTTTCTATTATATAACTAATAGGAGTGAAATTACTTGAAAAAAATACTTATTCCAGCCACATCGGCTAATATTGGAGCTGGATTTGATTCTTTAGGACTGGCACTTAATCTTTATAATATAATCGAATATGAAGTATTAACCGAAAACAAGCTGATTATAGAGCTTTCAGATAATGATAAAAGTCGTATTAATGACGGCGAAAGCAATCTCATATACAAAGCAATTGCCTATACTCTTGATATACTTGGCAAGAAAACTCCTGGATTATATATGAAAGAAATCAATAATATACCGCTTTCAAGAGGCCTTGGAAGTTCAGCGGCATGTATAGCAGGCGGAGTTGCTATAGCAAACGATATTGCCGGTTCTCCTCTTGATAGAAAAGAGATGCTTGCTATAGCAACGGACATAGAAAAGCACCCGGATAATGTTGCCCCGGCGATATTTGGAGGGTTCGTAGTTTCCGTTATGGAAGAAGGAAAAGTCGAATGTATAAAAGTAATGCCTCCAAAATTTAAATATGCGGTGTTTATACCTGACTTTACTTTAAAAACAGCTAAAGCACGTGCAGTTTTGCCAACTGAACTCTCATATAGAGATGCTGTATATAATATAAGCCGAGCAGCGCTTACGGCAACCGCATTTGCTACTGGAAAAATAGAAGTGTTGAAAACTTCAATAAATGATAAAATGCATCAGCCGTATAGAAAAAAGCTCATACCTCATTATGATGATATAATGCAGATAGCAAATGAAAGCGGAGCACTTGCAGCTTATTTGAGTGGAGCAGGCCCGACTATTATGGCGCTTGTCGAAGAAAAGAACAGTGATATTTTTTATAATAATGTAATGGTAAAATTACAAGCATTAAATGCAGGCTGGGAGCTTAAGATTCTTGATGCTGATGTAAATGGGCTCGTAATAGAATAAACATATTAAGCTATAGGGTGATCCTGTAGCTTTTTTATTACAATTTCATTGATATAATGTTGTTCTTCTAATATAATTATTGAGAATGATATTTTTTTAACTTTGTTATAAATATTTTAGGAGTTGAAAAATTTGAAAGTATGCGAAATTGCGCACCACCTAGATGCAACGTTTTTAACGGGTGAAGAATTGGGAGATATTGAAGTATTGTCTGCCTGTGGCGCTGATCTTATGAGCGATGTGCTCGCATTTGTAAAAAACAAAACTATACTGCTTACAGGTCTTACAAACCTGCAGGTTGTGCGTACAGCAGAGATGCTGGACGTAGCCTGCATAGTCTTTGTAAGAGGGAAAAAGCCTGACGAAGAAACAATACAATTAGCTAAAAGGCATGACATTCCGATATTGTCAACTGCACATACATTATATACGGCATGCGGCATTCTATATGAAAATGGTATAAGTGGGAGATAGTATTATTGAGGATATGCGCTCGGGGGATTATAATTTAAAAGAAACATATTCAATAGAAGCTAGAAATTTCGTTGCAGCAGGAGAAGCTTCTAGCAGCATAAAAACGATGCTTAAACGTTTGGGTGTAAATCCATCTAAACTTAGAAATATTGCGATCGCTGCATACGAGGCAGAGTTGAATCTTGTGATACATAGTAACGGAGGGCAAATGCATTTATTTGTGTCTCCTGATGAAGTAATAATCAATGTTGATGATATAGGCCCTGGAATAGAAAATATTGAGCTTGCTATGAAGGAAGGCTATTCAACAGCACCAGAAAGTATTAGAGTAATGGGCTTTGGAGCTGGTATGGGACTTTCAAATATGCGTAACAATGCTGATGATTTTAAAATCGAATCAAAGCTTGGAGAAGGCACACATATACGTATGAAATTTAACATTTAAACGAATATCGGAAGTGATTTTTGTGGGGATAAGTAGCTTTCATTCCGTTACACTTGATGAATCAAAGTGCAGAGGATGTACAAATTGTTTGAAAAGGTGCCCTACTGAAGCTATTAGGGTACATGATGGCAAAGCTGAAATAATAAATGAAAAATGCATTGACTGTGGTGAATGCATACGTGTTTGCGCCTATCATGCAAAAGTAGCCGTTACTGATCCATTGGTTGCTATTGATAAATACAAATACAAAATAGCATTACCTGCACCGACATTATACGGGCAGTTCAAAAGGCTCGATAGTATTGACGCATTGCTTAATGCGCTTATTAGCATAGGCTTTGATGACGTATATGAAGTTGCTGAAGGTGCCGATATAATCACTAAGAGCATAAAAGAAAGCATAGCTAAAGGCGAAACGCCAAAACCTGTCATATCTTCAGCATGCCCAACTATAGTAAGGCTTATTCAGGTTAGATTCCCGGAACTGTTAGAAAATATTGTGCCTTTTATATCGCCTATGGAAGCTTCAGCAAGGATAGCTAAAAAAATATTTTCAGAAAAACACAATGTTGATATCAATGAAATAGGGGCTTTCTTTATAACGCCTTGCCCTTCAAAAGCTACAGCAATAAAGAACCCTAATGGATTTGATAAAAGCGCTGTAGATGGGGCAATATCTATATTAGATGTTTATGGGCCTCTTTCTGAAGCATTGAATAAGGATACTAACGATATTAAAAAGAGAGCATCAAAATTCGGAGTCAGATGGGCTTTATCAGGAGGCGAAGTAGAAGCGCTTAAAAAAGACAATTCGCTCTATGTTGATGGTATTAATAATGTTATAGCAGTACTTGAGGCTATTGAAGATGGTAAGCTGTCGAATATAGATTATTTTGAAGGATTGGCTTGCACAGGAGGATGTGTTGGTGGCGCACTTGTGTTTGAGAACGCATTTATTGCAAGAGAACGCATAAAGACTTTGGCAAAAGACCTGCCTGAAAGTACGCTTTTAAGGGAGGAAGAAGAATCAGAGCTAGATTTAAAGCTTGATTATCCTCTTAAACCCAACGAAGTATTACAGCTTGATAAAGATATGTCCGCTGCAATTAAAAAGCTTGAATTGATAGAAAAAATAACAGAGGATTTGCCTGGATTTGACTGCGGTTCATGTGGTGCTCCAACTTGCCGTGCTCTTGCTGAGGATATTGTTAATAAGAGAGCAGCAGGTGAAGTAGACTGCATATTCAAGCTGAGAGAAAAGGTGCGTACATTAGCACAGGAAATGATCGATCTCAGCTATGAAACAGGACTTGACAGCGAAAGAAACGATAAGAAAGCAAAAAAATAGTGATGAGGAGGCCACACTATGACTATAGAACAAATTGCACAAAAATATGGAATGACCATTGTTACTAAAAAAGCCGATACTTCGAAAGAAGTAAAATCAGCATATTGCTGTGATCTTTTAAGTCGTGTTATGGCTGAAGGAACTGCAGATATGGCACTTATCACTATACATACACATATGAATGTAATAGCAATTGCTACATTACTTGACATGGCGTGTGTAATAATACCTGAAAATATTGCTATTGAACAGGATGTAATTGATAGGGCCGAAGATGAAAATGTATGTTTAGTTCATAGCGAAAAAAGTGCTTATGAAATTTCAGGCCTGCTTTATTCATGCGGCATAGCGCCAACTAAAAAGTAAGATGAAGTACGCATGCGATCTGCATATACATACGGCGCTTTCACCGTGTGCCAGTGATGATATGACGCCTAATAATATTGTAAATATGGCAGCGCTGAAAGAACTTGATATAATAGCGATCACCGATCATAACAGCGCAAAAAATGTAAGAGCTGTAATGGAATGCAGCAAAGAAAAAGATATTTTGGTTCTGCCCGGAATCGAAGTCAATACTAAAGAAGATATACATGTCCTTTGTTATTTTAAAACTTTAGATACTGCCGAGAAATTTGATTCGTGGTTATATACAAAACTTACATACCTGCCTTTTGATAAGAAATACTATGGGAATCAATATATTATTGACGGCAGAGATAAAGTGATTTCTACTGAAGAAAAGTATTTATTGCAAGGAGCAGATATATCATTTAATGAGCTTTTAAATGTTACAAATAAAATGGGCGGAGTAGCGGTGCCAGCTCATATAAATAGGGAAGCGAATTCGCTGTTAGATATACTTGGTTTTATTCCTAATGATCCGCTTATTACTTCGATAGAACTTGGAAGATATGCACATGCGCCTTACATTGATACAAGTAAATACCATGTTCTTTATTCATCCGATGCGCATGATTTAGGAGCGATTTTAGAGCGTGAGTTTTTTATAAACCTTAATTTTAAGAGTACAGAAGCTCTGATCGAATACTTAAAAAGCTAAATAAGCATTATTTGTATTTATGGAATATATTTAACGCCATGTAAAAAAATAAATGCTATTTTTTATAAAAAACGACATATTTTAATATGATATGTGATGCAAAATGATATATTCCATGGTATAATTATAATGTTTGATAAGAATGTTATTTTTTTAACAAGGAGGAAGTTCATACAATGGCATGTGAAAATTGCAACAGTAAAGCAAACTATGAAAAGCTAAATGCTCTTATTGAAGAGCATAAGGGCAGCAGAGACGCATTAATGCCAGTAATGCAAGGTGCACAAGAATTATTCGGATATTTACCGAAAGACGTGCAAATCTTAATAGCTGAAGGCTTAGGTATAAAGCTTAGCGACGTTTACGGCGTTGCAACATTTTACTCTCAATTCACTTTGGAACCAAAGGGCAAATATGTTATCAGCGCTTGCCTTGGAACTGCATGTTATGTAAAGGGTGCGCAAAAGGTGCTTGAGACTCTGCAAAAGGAATTAAGGGTTAAAGAAGGAAAAACAACGGAAGACGGTAAATTTACACTTAATGCAACAAGGTGTTTAGGCGCATGCGGGCTTGCTCCAGTTATAATGATAAATGATGAGGTATATGGAAGGCTTACTCCGGAAATGATACCTGAAATAATTAAAAAGTACGAAGATAAGTAAGATTATGCAAGAAATTTCAATGCATTTGTTGGATATAGCACAAAACTCGATTGCTGCGAATTCTTCATTTGTTGACATTTTTTTTATTATTGATGAAGAGAAAGATACAATGTCATTTACTATTGAAGATAACGGCAAAGGGATGGATGAAAAGACACTTGAAGAAATTAAGAGCCCATTTTTCACCTCCAGAACTACGCGTAAAGTAGGATTGGGGATCCCGATGCTTATTAGCACAGCAGAGATGACTGGCGGTTTTGTTGAGCTGTCTTCAAAAAAAGGTAATGGGACAACAGTTAAAGCTGTATTTGGGCTAAGTAATGTGGATAGACCTCCATTAGGAGATCTTGCCGGCACAGTACTTACACTAATATATGTCAATGAAAAAACTGATATACGCTTTTTTTTCGAAAAAGTTGGCAAAGAAAGGTTTTCAATTGACACAAGAGAAATAAAAAAAGCTTTGGATGGAGTTCCGCTTAGTGAACCTTCTGTGATGAGTTTTATTAAAGACTACATATATGAAGGTGTTAAATTAGTTAATAATGGAGGTGTACTCTAATGAAATCTATAAAAGATTTGGAAGAAATAAGAAATAAAACGCTATACGATGTAAATCTAAGAAAAGATCGTAAAGGTACGCGTGTTGTTGTTGGTATGGCTACATGCGGTATAGCTGCTGGTGCACGTCCTGTTTTGCTGAAGCTTATGGATGAAGTTAGCAAAAGAGGATTAAATGATGTAACAATAGCTCAGACCGGATGTATCGGTGTATGCCGACTAGAACCAATTGTTGAAATTTACAGGCCAAATGAAGAAAAAGTTACGTACGTTAAGGTAACTCCGGATATGATTCCAAGGATAGTAACCGAACATATCGTAAACGGCAATCCAGTAATCGAATACACAATTGGTGCTGCTGAAAAAGCTGATAATGAAAAAAATTAATATATTAACGTTTAGATAAGGAGGTTACACAATGGAGACATTTCGCTCCCATGTTATGATATGTGGAGGTACTGGTTGCCATTCTTCTGGTTCCGCTGACATAGTTAAAAATTTCGAGACACAACTGAAAGAAAAAGGACTCGACAAAGAAGTTAAGGTCGTACGTACTGGCTGTTTTGGACTCTGCGAAGTTGGACCAATCGTTGTTATTTATCCTGAAGGCGCTTTTTATAGCCACGTTAAACCTGAGGACGTCGAAGAGATCGTCGAGGAACATCTATTAAAGGGTAGGATAGTGCAGCGTTTGCTTTATCATGAAGAGGCTGCGGCTGAAGATGTAGAAGTCAGCCTTAATGATGTGAATTTCTATAAAAAGCAAAAGCGTATTGCTCTTAAAAACTGCGGTGTTATTGACCCTGAAAATATAGATGAGTATATTGCTTTTGACGGTTATAAGGCACTAACAAAAGCTCTTACGGAAATGACACCTGAAGAAGTTATACAAACAGTTAAAGCCAGCGGTTTAAGAGGCCGTGGCGGAGCTGGTTTTCCAACAGGATTAAAATGGGAATTCTGTTATAAAGCAAAAGGTGATAAAAAATACGTTTGCTGTAATGCAGACGAAGGTGATCCGGGTGCTTTCATGGATAGGTCAGTTCTCGAAGGCGATCCGTTTGCAGTAATTGAAGCTATGACAATAGCTGGCTACGCAATTGGTTCAGACCAAGGATTTATTTATGTTCGTGCTGAGTATCCGATTGCTGTTAAGAGATTGCAGATTGCAATCAAGCAAGCAAGAGATTATGGCTTATTAGGTAAAAATATACTTGGCACAGACTTCAATTTCGATCTCGAAGTACGTCTTGGTGCTGGTGCATTCGTATGCGGCGAAGAAACAGCACTGATGAGATCAATAGAAGGCAAAAGAGGAGAGCCAAGACCAAGACCTCCATTCCCGGCTAACCAAGGCTTATTTGAAAAGCCGACACTGCTTAACAATGTTGAAACATATGCAAACATCACACAGATAATATTGAACGGCGCAGAATGGTTTGCTTCAATCGGAACTGAAAAATCAAAAGGCACAAAAGTATTTGCTCTTGGCGGCAAGATAAATAATACAGGCCTTGTTGAGGTACCAATGGGTATTACTCTGCGTGAAGTATTGTTTGATATAGGCGGAGGCATTCCAAACGGTAAGAAGTTTAAAGCTGCTCAAACAGGCGGACCATCAGGAGGATGTATACCTGCATCCAAACTGGATGTGCCTATTGATTATGACAGTTTGGCAAGTATCGGTTCGATAATGGGTTCTGGTGGACTTATAGTTATGGATGAAGACAACTGTATGGTTGATATAGCACGTTTCTTCTTGGACTTCATAGTTGATGAGAGCTGCGGTAAATGTGCTCCTTGCAGAATAGGCACAAAGAGGATGAAAGAAATTCTTGATAGGATTGTTGAAGGCAAAGGCGAAGAAGGAGATATAGAGAAGCTTGAAGAGCTGGCTCATATGATTCAGGAATCTGCCCTTTGCGGACTTGGTCAGACAGCTCCTAACCCGGTACTAAGTACTATACGTTATTTCCGCGATGAGTATGAAGCTCATATCAAAGAAAAACGCTGCCCAGCAGGAGTATGCAAGGGTCTTATGAGGTATATTATAGATCCTGAGAAATGTAAATCATGCGGTATTTGCGCTAAGAACTGCCCTGTTTCATGCATTTCTGGAGAAAAGAAAGTGCCTTATGTAATAGATCAAGACAAGTGTATCAAGTGCGGCACATGTATGGAAAAATGCCCGTTTGGTGCAATTGAACATAAGTAATACTGAAAGGAGATGAATTCACTATGGTTAATTTAAAAATAGATGGTAAAGACGTTTCTGCAGAAGAAGGTACTTCGGTACTTGAAGCTGCGCGAAAAGCTAATATAATTATTCCTACGCTTTGTTACCTTAAGGGAATCAATGCAATAGGCGCTTGCCGTATGTGTATTGTCGAAGTTAAGAAAATGCGCACTCTACAGGCTTCATGTGTTTTGCCTGTTTCTGAAGGAATGGAAGTATATACTAATACACCGAAAGTTCGTGCTTCAAGAAAGACAACTTTGGAGCTTATCCTATCCGAGCATGACAAACAGTGCTTGACATGCGTTCGCAATAAGAACTGCGAATTACAGACACTATCTGAAGAGATGAGCGTTGGCGAAATTCGTTATGAAGGCGAGAGAGTAGAAAGACCTATCGACCATTCATCGGCTTCAATAGTTCGTGATCAGAACAAATGCATACTGTGCAGAAGATGCGTAGCTGTTTGTCAAAATGTTCAGCAAGTTGGCGTAATCGAAGCAACGAACCGTGGTTTTAAAACAACGATTGAACCTGCTTTTGAATCACCTATAGCTGACGTTGCATGCATAAACTGTGGACAATGCGTAATATCATGCCCAGTTGGTGCTTTGTCTGAGAAAAATGAAATAGATAAGGTTTGGGAAGCTATTTCTGATCCTGATAAGCATGTAGTAGTTCAGCCGGCACCTGCAGTTAGGGTCGCTCTTGGCGAGGAATTCGGTATGCCAATTGGTACTGTTGTAACAGGCAAGCTTGTTACAGCACTTCGTGACCTTGGATTTGATAAGGTATTTGATACAAACTTTGGAGCTGACCTTACGATCATGGAGGAAGGATATGAACTAATAAACAGGATCAAAAACGGCGGAAAACTTCCAATGATTACATCTTGCAGCCCAGGCTGGATAAAATACTGCGAACATTATTACCCTGAGTTTACAGAAAACCTTTCAACATGTAAATCTCCTCACCAAATGGTTGGTGCACTTATGAAGACCTACTATGCTGAAAAAGCAAATATAGATCCGAAGAAGATAGTAGTAGTTTCTGTAATGCCATGTACTGCTAAAAAGTATGAAGCAAACAGACCTGAAATGGTAAACAAAGATGGCATAAAAGATGTTGATTATGTTATAACTACTCGTGAGCTTGCAAAAATGATCAAACAAGCCGGTATCGATTTTGCTAAGCTTCCTGATAGCGACTTTGATCCAATGTTTGGTGATAGCACAGGTGCAGCTGCAATATTTGGTGCAACAGGCGGGGTTATGGAAGCTGCACTTAGAACTGTAGCTGATGTATTAACTGGTCAAGACCTAAAGAAAATTGATTATGAAGCTGTTAGAGGATCATATTCAGGTGTTAAGGAAGCAACAGTCAATATTGCCGGCAAAGATTTCCATGTAGCAGTTGCCCATGGTACAGGCAATGCAAAAGCTTTACTAGATGATATAAAAGCTGGAAAAGCTAATTATGACTTTATAGAGATCATGGGGTGCCCAGGCGGTTGTATAACTGGTGGTGGACAGCCGATAGTTCCTTCAAGAGTTAGAGCAGTCGAAGATGTATTCAAAGCTAGAAGTAACGCGATATATTCTATAGACAAGAACCTACCACTCAGAAAATCACATGAGAATCCTTCTGTTCAGAAATTATATAAGGAATTCTTAGGTGAACCAAACAGCCATAAGGCTCATGAACTATTACATACGCATTATGTAAAGAGAGGTTTGTATAAAGACTAATCTTAGAAAATAAATTATAAGCCCTGCTATTTAGCAGGGCTTTTTTTTAACTAAATAATATTATTGTAGCTGAAGTTCCATATAGCCGTATTTTATCCAGCCTTTTTTACGCATATATTCGCTTATGGCAAGTGTTATCGCTGCTGATAATATAAAATTAAGTACTATTACTTTTATTAGAACGGATATGAATGGTTCACCAGCACTCGTCATTACGATAAAAGTATTTAATTGACCAACTAAACCGCTTGTACCCATGCCAGCTCCGATTGCGTTATTGGTCATGCCAAATATTGTTGTAGAAAGAGGACCGAGTATAAAAGCAGTGATAATAACTGGCAAACAAATTACCGGGTGACGCATTATATTAGGCAGCTGAATTTTGCTGGTTCCGATGCCCTGAGATATAAGGCCACCCCATTTATTTTCTCTAAAACTCGCTACTGCAAAACCTATCATACTGACACAGCAGCCAGTTGTAGCGGCTCCGGCTGCGAGGCCCGAAAGCCCAAGAGATATACAAAGACCTGCGGAGCTTATTGGTGAGAATAATGCTATGCAAAGGATGACAGAAATTATCATACCCATTGGTATCGGCTGGAGCTCGGTTGATATGTTTATGATATTGCCTATTAGTGTCATTAACTGAGCAACGTACGGACCTAGAGCTATTGCAGCTATACTACCGGTTATTATAACAATAAAAGGAATAAGCATTATATCTATCATTGTATGCCCAGCTAATTTATTACCTATTTCAGCACCTATTATAGATGCAACATAAGCACCTACCGGACCTCCAAGCATATAACCGACTGCTCCAACCAGAACAGAAGGGTATACTACTGTATTTCTGACTTTTAACGCCAGCGCTACGCCTACGCCAACTGCCGAACCGATAAGAGGGGAAGCAGATGAAAAGAGGTCATATGAATAGGCAGTACCGTTTATTTTTAATGTTACAATACCAAGAGAAGAGAGTATTTCAAGTCCCGGTATTTTCCCAAGTTGTTGAACTACAACTAAAATAATCAGTGATGCTAATAGACCATATGCCATACCACCCATAGCATCTACGAAATATCTGTTGGCAAGCCTTTTTATAACACTTGTTTTTATATTTCCTTCAGTATCGTTTTCCAATTCCTTCCCTCGCTTTTTAAAATTTTGAATAATTATACCATAGCAGATGTTTTAAATGCAATGAACCGCTATGGTATAAAAAATTATATATAAAAATATATACAATTCAGCTTGATTTACGCAATATCAGCACTCTGTATATTCTATCCAAAAGCTGAACATCATTTTTGATTATTTCGATTTCAAAAGTCATAAGTACTTTTTGGTCAATATTAATAACGTCTATAGAGAGTGTAGCGGATTGTGCAGGATCCGTAGCACTGTTTGCTTTGCTTAGTGTAATACCTTCTAACCTATAAAGTATCGTTTTACTGTTTGCGATACTTATCAAATAGCTGCCGTTTTGTCTTTCGAGATTATTTCTTTGAAATCATCAGAGACAGAAGGAATAGTTTCTGAGAAGTTCGTAAAAGCGTTTTCGAATACTTCTTTTGCCTTTTCAGCTGTCAGTTTGAATGAGCCGTCAAAATTACGAGCAACTTTTGAATCAGGACAATCACCTGTATTTAACAGCCAGAAAAGCGTATACCATGAGAATGTAGGATCCAGCGATTCACTTGATGAGGCAAAAGGGGTCTTATATTAATATTGAGAAAAACTTGCCGATGTCAACATAGGTTCAATAAAACTAATGCACTTTCAACATCTCCACCAAAGTATTTTTGATGATTTCATCAAACGTAAGATTGTTTGAGTTTATTAAAATTCGCGTAAGCGCTGGCGAAGATTTTTGCGTAGAAGTATGCGATACTGCTTTTAAGCGCTCTTGATTGTGACAGGGCAGAAGTATTCTCTACACTTTCTATAAGTTGAGTACATGCTGTAAGACTTGTAAGTAGCACATGCATAGAAACTACTATAGAAATTGAATTTTCATTAAAACGCTTTCCTAATGTCTTTTATATATTGGGATACTTTTGAATTTTTTCCATATCAGCATTTTAGCATAGGCAGCAAAGCTTGTCATTTATATAAATAAAGACTGTGAATATATATTTTTATTAAAACGCTTTATAAATATTTTGAATGTTAAAATATTTGAAAAGAGATTTAATCATTCCGTTTCAAATATATTTATTTGGATTTATCACTTATTACTTCGTTATAAAGAAGCTCATCCATAGAAATAAGAACTTTGTCATCTGTGTCTATTGATTTGGTATGATTTTCGTTGATCTCCATTATTGCATGGTTTTCTTCAGTGAATTTATTCCAATGAGGAAGCCCTTTACCGTTAGGATCACCATATTTGGCAAAATTAGTCCAATAATCGGTCATTATGGCAGATAAAGTGTAGTCGATACCTTCCATAGGTCTCCAACATCTTTGAAGTGTACCGAATATATACCATAGTTCACTTGAATGAAATGCGCCCGGATGATCTTCCCCTGGTATGTCACGGTCAAAATAATAGACAAAAACGGGCTTCCTTTTCAGCCTTAAATGTGCATTTGCCCAACTATAGGGTGCAAGTTTTGCGTTTGCTTTAAAAAATTTATTCATTGCTGGCAACACATCTTTATCACTTTTGATGTCGAAAAGTTCTAAAAACTTATTGGCTTTGTCGCCGTAACGATTAATCATGTAATTTTCAAACTCGTTTTTGGTTCTTATATCAGGCATTCCGGCAAAAAGTAAACCATCTTGTTTTACAGAACCGGTCATATATGGAATATCCATATGTTTGCCCAATGCTACGCAGGTTCCCGGAAGATCAGTTAGTACATAACCATCTATGACCGGAGCCATCCTAAGGCCATCAGAATCAATAGCACCAACTATAAGATCATCCATTTCTTCAGCAGGCATAGATATAAGCTCATTGATTGTTTTACCTATTTTGTCGGTTATAGTTTTACCATATTTCTCATTTTCAGATAATGTTTGTTTTTTTGTTAAAGAATTAATGCCGGTAGCACTTTGAATTATTGCTTTATGGAATAGGCCTTTTGCAAGAGGAGAAGAGGCAAGAGCCTGTGACAATATGCCACCTGCAGACTGACCAAATATTGTTATATTTGAAGGATCACCGCCAAAAGCGGATATATTCTGATGTATCCATTTAAGAGCTTGAATAAGATCTAATATGGCGTAATTACCGGAAACATGATGTGGATCTCTTGCTGAAAGGTCAGGGTGCGAAAAAAAACCCAGGACGCCTAATCTGCAATCTACCGTTACAAGTATAACACCGCGTTTGCAGAATGCTTCGCCGTCAAATTCCATTTCATGGCCATAACCTCTAATAAAAGCTCCGCCATGTATCCAAAACATGACAGGCAGTTTTTCATTAGCAGTTTTTGATGGAGTCCAAACATTTAGATATAAGCAGTCTTCGCTCATAGGCATTTCTACCGGAAAAAATTCCTTTTGATAGAATTCGCCTTCAGGAAGAAATTTTTGTATCGCAATAGGAGGAAAGGTATCACATGTTTTTACACCATCCCAAGAAATAGGAGGCAACGGTGCTTTCCAGCGATTTTCGCCAATAGGAGGCGCAGCATATGGTATTCCTTTGAAAACTGTATACGCAGGGTTACCGCAGGGAATTCCTTTTATAAGACCTGATTGTATGCGAATCGTATCAAGAGCCATAGAAATTTCTACCTTTTTACAAGTTTTTTATTTATATTATAGAATGCCAAATGTTAAGCATCAATACAGTTAATACAATTATAGTTAATTTTAATTTAATATAGCACTTCTGAAATCAAAGCATGCAAGAATAGAAAAGCTGCTGAGTTTATACTCAACAGCTTTTTCATAAGCTTTTCTAAGATATATACCATAGAAGTAATACAAGATGCATATACTTGATGCCAAATGGTATGTATGACACCAAAAGATATATGGGCTTTTTCTGAATATGCTTTTTATCTCCTTTGGTAACGGAAATTCGTCATACTCAGTCTTTATAAATTGGCTCAATATATTCTTTGATTAGTTCGATTCTATCTTTCACGACCGGTTTAAAAAATGAAGTGATGGCAACAATCAGATTCTTTGCTGGGTTGACATAGATTGCATTTTCGCCATCCCCCAAGGCAGCATAGCTGTGTTCCTTTTCGCCGATAATCCACCACAGATAACCGTAGAGCAGTTGATCCCATCGACTGTGCTGGCTCGTACTTGCTTCAATCCATTCAGCAGAAATAAGCTGCTTTTCGTTCCAAGCTCCGCGATTTAAATACAACTGATCGATTTTCGCCATATCCGCGGCTGTTATGAAAAGCCCCAGTCTGCTGTATTTATCCCCTGTGGGCCGGCAACCCATCCGCTATCGTGCTAGTTTTTTATAATGCTGAGCTGTTCTTCTTTACTGTGAAAAACCACATTTTGCGTGATGCCGATCCGGAGAGGAGAAAAAAGATTGTCATATGCAAATTCAAGCAAGGATTGTCCGGTCACGTTTGTAAGGATACCCGACAGGATATCCAGCCCAATAAGGGGCGTATAGCGGAAATGACCTATTTCTCCCTTTCCGCCCAAAAGATCAAGTGCGCTTTTTAGCCAACTCTCACTTGTAAAATACTTTGTGTAAGGTGCTGACTTGTATTTGAACGGAGCGGTCATTGTCAGCATATCCCGTATCGTGACCTGCTGCGCCGTTTTTTCGCCTCGTTTAGGCATGTAATCCGGGAAAAAGTCCAGCAGTTTTTGGTCGATGCTACCAATATATCCTTTATCAATGGCAATGCCTATAAGTGCGGAAATAACACTCTTTGTAACCGAAAACACATGAAAGGCGGTTTCAGCAGTGCATCCGTTAAAATAGTTCTCATATAATTTTATGTTGTTTTTCTGTACAATAATGCCCGCAATATTCCTATAATCACTGTTAATGACTTTTTCAAGTTCATTAATATTTCCCTGATTCATTCAACCAATTACTCCTTTAAAGTTATTAAAGGATATCATTGAAAAAAGGATATATTGATTAAAAATTTTTTTAAGAACTATTTTAAATAAAATCTAAATTCATGAGAAACAATTCAAGTTGTATGGACATATTCTGTAACTAAAAAAGCTCCATATGCAGGTTCATCCCCTTACACATGGAGTTTTTTGTGGTGCCGAAGGTGGGACTTGAACCCACACATGGTCGCCCATACTGGATTTTGAGTCCAGCGCGTCTGCCAATTCCACCACTTCGGCATAATTCTAAAGACGAATTATATACTACCATAAAGTTTGAATGTTTTCAATATATTTACGCAGAATAAATGAAAATTGGCAAATATTCATTATATGACTATATACGTTATATAGAAATTCAATAAGGAAGAAGAAGTATGTTTTATAAGCTTAAAATATATGATATTCAAGACTTGAATATTGAAAACACAATTGAAAACACAATGGTTTGATTTTGATGATTATATGTGTTACATTTAGTATAATTCTTTATTTATGAGGTGTATCATGCAAGACAAACTAATGATAATAGATGGAAACAGCCTTATGTTCAGAGCTTTTTACGCATTGCCTCCACTGTCAAACAACAGAGGAGAATATACGAATGCTGTGCATGGGTTTTTGAGCATGTTTTTAAAAGCATATTCTCAGTATAAGCCAAATTTAATAAGCGTTGCATTTGATAGAAAAGCACCTACATTCAGACATAAAGAATACAGCGATTATAAAGCCGGCAGAAAAGTAACACCTCCGGAATTATTTCCGCAGTTTGATATATTAAAAGACATACTAAAAGCTATGGATGTTTGCATACTGGAAATAGACGGATATGAAGCCGATGATATATTAGGCACGCTTTCAGTGTGGGCTAATGAAAGGGGTATCGATACGCTTGTTGTGACAGGTGATAAAGACTCTTTGCAGTTAGTAAGCGAAACGACTTCAATTATGCTGAACAAAAAAGGTATTACTGATACAGAAATATATACTCCTGAAACATTTAGAGAGAAATACGGAATTGAGCCTGAAAATTTTGTTGATGTAAAAGCGCTTATGGGCGATAAGTCAGATAATATACCTGGTATTCCTGGAATAGGAGAAAAAACCGCACTATCTCTTATACAAAAATATGACACTATAGAGAATCTTTATGACCATATAGATGAATTACCTCAAAGAAAAACAAAAATGCTTCTTGAGGAAAATATTGCGCTTGCGGTAATGAGCAAAAGATTAGCAAAGATAGACTGTAACGTACCGATAGATTATACGTTGCAGGAACTTTCATACGTGCCGCCAAAGAAAGAAGACATACAAGATGTATTCAACAGATACGGATTAAAAACGATATTTTCCAAAATAACAGGGGAAGTTCTCGAAAAAGAACCTAAAAAGAATGAAGAAAAAATAAATACAATTGAAATAAGAAATCTAGAAAATCTCAAAATAGCTCTTTCTAAAATCAATAAAAAACATGTCGCGTGTTTATTTGAAAAAGATTATATATCATTAGCCGAGAATAAAGATACTCAATATAAATTCTATATAAAAGAAAATATGCTTGATGAAGGCATTGATTATTACGAGTTGCTGGATGCATTAAAACCTATTTTTGAAGATGAAAAAATAGAAAAAGTATTATTTGATGCAAAAGAAACTATGCATATGCTTGAAAAAGAAGGAATTTTACTTAAAAACTTCTCATTCGATCTTCATGTGGCTACATATTTATTATTGCCGCAGACTACTACATACACATTAGAAAAGATAAGCAAGCAATATCTTAATGATTTGACTGCAGACGGCGCCGCTGTACTGCTGAAACTGGAAAGCGTTTTAAAAGAAGAATTAGACATGAATGGCATGCTGGCTCTATATGAGCAATTGGAGCATCCACTAATAAGTGTATTATATGATATGGAAAAAGCGGGCTTTTTGCTTGATGCCGATGTACTTAGAGAGCTGCAGGTTATTTATTCTGAAAAGATAGATACGCTTCAAAAAGAGATAATTAAACAAGCAGGCGAAGATTTCAACGTAAATTCACCCAAACAGCTTGAAGTTATTTTATTCGAAAAGCTTAAGCTTCCATTGCCATCTAAAAAAACTAAAACGGGATATTCTACTGATGTAGAAGTACTTGAGAAGCTTTTTGATGAACATCCAATAGTTCCTTTGATATTGGAATACAGAAAGCTTGCTAAACTAAAAAGCACATATATAGACGGACTGCTTGATTATGCTCAGAAAGATGATAAAAGAGTGCATTCTAATTTCCATCAGACAGTTACGGCAACAGGCAGGCTAAGCTCATCTGATCCAAATCTACAAAATATACCGGTAAAAACCGAAGATGGAAGAGAAATAAGAAAAGCTTTTGTAGCAAAAGAAGGCTGTTTATTAATAGGTGCAGACTATTCGCAGATAGAGCTTAGGGTACTTGCACATATCGCAGATGATAAAAATATGATAAATGCGTTTATAGATGGAGCAGATATACATGCAAGCACTGCCTCGGAAGTTTTTGATGTGCCTATAAATGAAGTAACTCCCCAATTAAGATCTCAGGCAAAAGCGGTTAACTTTGGTATAGTCTACGGCATAAGTGATTTTGGCCTTGCAAGAAATATAAACATATCCAGAAAACAGGCAAAGCAATATATAGAAAAGTATTTTGAGAGGTATCCAGCTATAAAGAAGTTTATGGACGATGTTGTCCAAAAATGTAAACAAAATGGATATGTAACTACTCTTATGGGAAGAAAAAGATTTGTCCAAGAAATAGATTCACAAAACTATAATATAAGATCTTTTGGAGAAAGAATTGCAATGAATACTCCTATTCAAGGCTCGGCTGCTGATATAATCAAAAAAGCTATGATAGATATTACAAATGAAATAAATAAATTAAACTTAAAATCAAAACTCATTTTGCAGATACACGATGAACTCATTTTTGAAGTTCCGTTTGATGAAGAACAAATAATGTTAAGTATGGTTGAAGAAAAAATGGAAAATGTATTTAAGTTAAACGTCCCACTAGTTGCTGAAACAAAATCAGGGAAAAGCTGGTATGATACAAAATGATTGTAATTGGCATAACAGGACAAACAGGAGCCGGTAAATCTATTGCTTCAGATGTGTTCAAAAGCAGAGGAATAAGAATTATTGACGCAGATAAAATAGCACGTGAAGTCACTTCGCCTGGAACAGAAGTTTACCGAAATATTAAAAATTTATTTGGTGAAGAATTTTTTTTGGAAGATGGCACACTTGACAGAAAAAAACTGGGGGAGATTGTCTTTACCAATAGTGATAAATTAACACTATTAAATAGTATTACTCATCCGGAAATATGTAGTATAATAGAAAAGATAATTTATGAAGAAAATCAAAAAGGAAACAGCAAAGCAATTGTGATTGATGCACCCCTATTAAAACAGGTTGGGCTTGATAAATTATGTGATATTGTTATCGTAATAACAGCTAAAGTGGAAAATAGGCTTGGCAGAATAACAAAAAGAGATAGTATTACCAGCGAAAGTGCTGAGAAAAGGATATTAAAGCAAGAAGACGAGGGCTATTATATCAAAGATGCTACTATGATATTTAGCAATGATGGAACAATAGAAGAACTGAGGGCAGAAATCAATAAATATGTAGATAAGTTGGGACTATAGGGGGATATAATGGCAAAACATAAACGCAGAAAAGGTGCGACGATTATAACAGCAGCATTATTGCTAATATTTGCTGTTATTGCATATTTTATATTATCTGATTACATTGAGCGCAAAATATATGTTCTAGAATATAAAGATATTATTGAAGAAGCAAGCAATAAGTATGAGCTTGACCCTTATCTTGTCTGCGCTGTAATATATACTGAAAGCAAATTCGATGATGATGCTGTTTCTAAGGTTGATGCTAAAGGATTGATGCAGCTCATGCCTGATACGGGCGAATGGATAGCCAAAAAACTTAAATTGAGCGACTATACCGTAGCAGCGCTTTTGATTCCTAGAACAAATATTGAGATGGGCTGCTGGTATCTGAATTATTTATACGACAAGTTTGACGGCGATACGGAATTGGTGCTTGCAGCTTATAATGCAGGACCTGCAACTGTCTCTGGGTGGCTAAAAGACACGTCAATAAGCAGTGACGGCAAAACACTTTCATATATTCCTTATGATGAAACTGATAATTACATTAAGAGGGTCAATAGTGCATATGAAAAATATAAGAGCTTATATAAAGACGCATTTAATTAATACTATCTGCGCTATTCTTATTATAATAGGCTTACTTGGTATGAGCGGATGCAGCGATGAAGATCAAACAGCTACTGATGATGCTAATGTACCTGTAAAGGTTGCAACTGTTATTAAGAAAAACGAAGAAAAACAAGGCGGTAATTTAAATATTTATCTACCAAAGGGTGTTAGCGTTACAAATCCATTTAAAACTTCTTCAACTGCTTTAGGGGATATCTATTCACTAATTTATGAAAAGCTCGTGTATATTGATAACAATAATAAACCGCAACCGATGCTTGCAGAAAGCTGGCAAGCAAGCGAGGATGGCATGTCTTATACAGTAACCTTAAGAAGTGACGTTTACTTCTCTGATGGATCAAAACTAACAAGCGATGATGTAATATATACGTACAACTATATAAAAAACAGTTCCGGAGGCGCCTCAAAATATACTGACATAGTTGGGGCTATTGCATCAATAACAAAAAACGATGACACACATTTTACAGTCACGGGGACAAAAGCAGGTATGAATGTGCTTTATGCACTTAATTTTCCCGTACTTTCCAGTTCGTATAATAATACAAGTACACCTATGGGTACAGGGCCATATAAAGTGTCAGGATATATAAAAGACAGTAAAATGGTTCTTGTGCCAAACGACAAATGGTGGAAACCGCAACCGTATATACAGACGATCACTGCTATTTGCTATAACAGTGACAATGATGCTTTAGAAGCATTTGCAAATGGAGAATTGGATGTTTTGGATACGGATAACGTTAGCTCTGATATATACAGAAAAAGAGCTTCAGCTGAGCTATATAAACTTCCTACAACTAATCTAAATTATCTGATGATTAATACAACCAAATCGAACTTAAAAAACAAAGTATTTAGACAAGCACTTGATTATGCAATAGATAAACAGAAGATCATCAACAATGTGTTCATTTCGCATGCGGATCCTGCTGATCAGCCTTTGCCGCCAACTGATTGGAGGTACAGTATAACATACACACAATATGATTATGATTATGATAAGGCTGTTGAATTATTAAAATCACTCGGGATAACTCAGCAGGAGAATGTCGATTCCACTTCGGGCCTAAAAACGTATAAACTATTACAAGGCAACAGTCAGGTCTCTTTAAAACTATTAATAATCAGTGATGATACTAAAACTCTTAAAAAAGAGATTGCCAATAATATAAAGGATGATTTGGATGACATTGGTATATCCGTTACCATAGAAAGCGAATCATACAGCGACTATATTAACTCTCTTAAATCAGGCAACTTCGATATAGCATTATGTAATGTAACTTTGAAAAATGATATGGATGTAAGTGGTATGCTGACAAACAATACATCAGCAGCTTATTATATTAACTATGGCAAATATTATAACAGCACACTGATGTCATATATAAACGCATATGTTTCTTCAAATAACGAAGATACGATACTGCAGAACGCTAAATTATTCCAACAGCTCTTTATAGATGAAGTACCGTTTATATGCCTTAATTTCGAATCAAGGGCGCTGTTGGTGAATGATAATATCGGCGGCATTACTGAAGTATTTACCGATAACGTATTTAATAATATAAATGAGTGGTATATTAAATAATCCCATTGACAGAGAAGAGTATTTGAGCTAAAATAATCTAGCATGCTGATTTTGCAGCATGTATTTATGCGAGGGTGGCGGAACTGGCAGACGCGCACGTTTGAGGGGCGTGTGGGCAACCGTACGGGTTCAAGTCCCGTCCTTCGCACCATTTAAGGACATATCATCGTTTAGTAGAAGGTATGTCTTTTTTTGTATTGAAAAGTATGGTAAAGTAAGTTATTTATATAATCTGACAGTATGATAAATCTCGGCATATTAATTTAACTTGTAACCAACCAGCAAAGCCATATGGCTATTTGAAACTGCGCAAAAACATTTAAAAAGCAATTGCACTAACGCAGCGTCATAGAGTATTGTTGTCCTATCGAGAGCAGAAGGCAGATGGTATGAGAAACATAAAGGATGTATCGGAACTTACTGGTATGAGCGTGCACACGCCTAACTATTATGGATTGTTTTCTTCCATAGACAAGAGTAAAGCGAGAAGCCGGCGTTATGACTGATTTTAAACGAATCGTTGAAGTGAAATCGCGGCATTGAGACAAGCACCTGAAAAAGATTATATTATGCCAAGCACAGTCATAATATAAGGTGGGACAGGATTTGTTACTTAAATATGTTGTATATATTTTTTAACTATTGTACCTAAAAACTCGTTTTTGTATTTTAACTCAGATATAAGAATTCTAAGTTTCTTTTACCTTTAAAAATTGGATAACAATTAATGAAAAGCGTGAAGGCAATTCATTCACGCATTTTATTAATTAATTATTATTGATTAAGCTTCTTTTTCAGGGAGCTTATAATGCAGCGTTTCAGGCATGCTAGCTAGAAGAGGAATCCTTATAAGTGCATCGGCAACTACGAATATTAAAAATACATATTGAGGACCTAACCCATCATAAATCAGACCGCTGATAAATGCCATTAAAGCACTTGCAAGCGAACCTACAAGTCTGTTTAGTCCGATCCATCTTCCCATTACTTCCTGAGGAACTATTTCTCTCTGGATTGTTGCTGAAAGTGGGCTGGATATATAATAGAAGCCTTGCAAAATACCTGAAACAATTAAGAATGCAGGTGAAGGTGCAAATACCAATATTATATTTGATAGCCAAAACAAGGGTATTATTGAAAATAATACTTTCTTTCTGCCAAATTTATCGGCAAGAACTCCAACATAATAACCGCATAATACTGAAGTAAGTGCAGCTGCTGTTACCATTGTTGCAAGAGTAGTAACATCTGCTCCCTTTACTTCCTTTGCAAACAGCTGAGCGTAGGGAAGAATCATACCAATGGGCATAGTATTAACTGCACCTATTATCAGCCATTTTTTCGTAAGTTTGTTGCCTTTTAACAGTATGGATGCATCTTTCAAAATGTTTGTGTTTGATTGTGCTTCTATTGACCATTTATGGTTTGACAGCTTTAGTAATACAACGAAGAATGAAGATAATGTAATAAATGCTGAGATAAAAAACAGTGGCCTGATATCATTTGCATTTGAAGGAGAACCTACAACACCAACAAAATTAACCAACACAAAGGCTGCCAACAGAGGGCCAAGCATCCCTAGTAAGCCGGCTGCCAGTGATTCACATACAAGCATTCCTTTTGCTCTATCAACATTAACAAGACAATTGCCACAGATTGTAGAACAACTATGTATGCCGGTGCCTTGACCGACATAGTAAATTATCATTGCAATAGCGCATACATACCAAGTTGGCGACAATCCATATATTATGTATGATGCCATTAATATCATAATACCTATAAGGTAAATCTTTCTTGGACCTTTCATGTCAATAAGCTGTCCTGTTAATGGCCCCAGTAAACCTGCTAAAATCATGCTGATACTTGTTACAAGACCAAGGTCAGATTTAGTCGCTCCAAGTGCAATGATATAAATTGAAAGATAAGGATAAATCATTTGATAACCAAATCTTTCAAGTGAGGTACGTATTACAGTAACCTTCCAATCGCTCATCTGTCTTTTCCAAAATGAAGGAACACTAAGTAGTAAATTTTGCTTTTTGGAACTCAGTGGTTCCGTACTTAAATTCGATTCCATTCTAAAACTCCTCATTGTTTAACATATTTAAAATAACTACAACTCATTTAACACTTTATGTATAATTTTGCAGGCTAAATAAAAAACTTATTATATTTAGATATATTAAAAGAGTAATATTAAAATCCTTCATTGCGGTTGTATTATAGGAAAATGTAAAAAAACAATCTGGCGAATAGTATGATGCACAATTAATGCACAAATGCATTATGGCGAAAAAAGAAAAGTTTTAAAACTTTTAAATCTGAACGAATGTAATAATTAAACATAAGATAAAAAGATAGGAAAGTAACATACATTATAATGAAGTAATTTTAATATTGGTATATTGATACTATATTAATAACAAAAAAATACATAATTTTAATAATAACATAATAATAAGAAGCAAGCTGTTAATTTATCTTGCTCTTATTGCTATTTAAATTATAGATATTTTTCTCAAATTAATCCATTTTCTGTTGTAAGTATGTTTTACTCTTTATTATCTATTATAGCATATATTAATAAATATTAAATCAAAAATGTACTGAAATGTTTTAAAAAATAAAGCATCTATTGCAATACATTTTTTTTTCTATTACTATAGTGGTACAAAACTAGTCATTTAATAATGGAGGCAAAATTATATAATGAGCGAAATAGTTTATATAACTGGACATAAAAATCCAGATACTGATTCAATATGTTCTGCTATTGCATACGCTGATCTTAAAAGGCAAATGAATATAAATGCAGTACCGGTTAGAATAGGAAAGATAAACAGAGAAACGGAATACGTTTTAAAATATTTTGGATTGAATGCACCTGATTATCTTGCAACGGTTAAAACGCAAGTGTCGGATATAAAAATGGATGTAATAAAACCAGTAGCGCCTAATATTTCATTAAAAGAAGCATGGGAGATATTAAAAGAAAATCATCTGGCTGTATTACCAGTCGAAAACAAAACTGAATCTCTTATAGGAATCGTATCGGTATCCGATATTGCTAATGCATATATGAATATGCCTGCAAGTAATGTGCTCTCAGTAAGTAATACTCCTATTGAGAATGTAGTAAAGACGCTTGATGCAGATCTGATATGTGATTGCACAAAATCATTCAACGGTTCTGGCAAGGCTATAATTGCAGCCATGTCCCCAGGAGGTATGGTAGAATATATTGAAAAAGGCGATATAGTTTTTGTGGGAGATATAAAAGAAAATCAGTTGAAGGCTATTGCTTCTGGTGCCAGTTGCATTATTGTTACGTGCGGGAGCTGCATTGATGAAGAAATAGTTGATTTTGCTAAACAAAATAACTGCACTATGTTAGTTACAAAATATGATACATTTACAAGCGCAAGACTTCTTTATCAGAGTATCCCTGTAGAATATACTATGACTGCTTGCGAAAACCTAATTTATTTTAATACGGACGATTTTATCGATGATGTAAAAGAAAAAATGCTGGAAACAAGATACAGGAATTTTCCTGTTGTAAATTCAATGAATCATTTTAAAGGCTTTATATCAAAACATCATCTTTTGAACCAACAAAAGAAGAAAGTTATCTTGGTTGATCATAGCGAAAAATCCCAGTCAGTTGATGGTATAGAACAGGCTCAAATTCTGGAGATAATTGACCATCACAGAATAGGAGATATACAGACAGGAAGCCCAATATATTATAGAAATGAGCCTATGGGAAGCACAGCAACTATTATTTCAAATCTTTTTCTGCAATACGGCTTGAAACTTTCTCCTGAGATCGCAGGCATACTATGCGCTGCTATATTATCAGATACAATAAAATTCAAGTCTCCTACAAGCACAGAAACAGATAGAATTACCGCTAAAAAACTTGCATGCATTGCAAAAATAAATATTGAAGAATTCAGTACTAAAATGTTTGAAGCAGGTACAACGCTTAATGGACTTTCTATAGAAGAAATAATACTAGGAGATTTTAAAGAATATGTGATAGGAAAGAATAAAATTGGAATAGGTCAAATTAACACGACTGATTTTGAAAGCCTAAACAAGTTAAGAAAACCAATACTAGATTATTTATATGATTTATCTAAAAAAGACGGCTATAATATTTTATTCGTTTTATTCACTGATATAATTAAAGAAAAAACAGAGATAATTTTTGTTGAATCGCAAAAAGGACTTGTGGGGAAGGCTTTTTATCCTTTGCATGATGAAAACAGCTTTCATATGGATGGTGTTGTTTCAAGAAAAAAGCAAATTGTACCTGCTCTTATTTCTGCTTTTAGCTAAAGAATATATTATTGTATTCTACTAATGATAATTTTATATGCTAAAGGAGAGAAATATGTTTTATATACAAGCGTTTGACAACTTTCTTTTACAAAAAGTGATAAATATTCAAAACCCGGTATTGACTTCTTTCATGACTTTTATAACATACCTAGGCTCTACAGGTATGTGTTGGCTTTCTATTGGATTATTATTTTTATTTTATAGAAAAACAAGAGAAATCGGGTTAATTTTGATTGTTACAATAATACTTGGAGGTCTTTTAAACGATCTTATTCTTAAAAACATTTTTACAAGGCAAAGACCTTTTGACAGTATAAGTTGGGTTAGTGCACTTATTCCCAAACCAAGCAGCTATTCTTTTCCGTCGGGCCATGCTTTTTCAAGTTTTGCGGCTGCTTATATAATAGCACAACACAGTAAAAAGGGTGGGATTTGCGCATATATTTTGGCAGCTTTAATTGCATTCTCAAGAGTATATTTAAGAGTGCATTATCCTACCGATATAATAGCCGGGGCAGCATTTGGAACCTTATTTTCAGTGCTACTTTTCATAGCATATTATCACATAAAAGGACTGCATAAAAAAAGATATGGCTGAAAATGCGATATTTGTAATTTAATGTATTATTGATTTAAATAAGTATAATTGCGGGTATAATTAATTAAAACATAAAGGGAGAGTAATAGATGAAAAAAGTCACATATAATGTACCTGGCATGTCATGCGATCATTGTAAAAGAGCTATAACTATGGCTTTAAATGATGTGGATGGAGTAAGCAATGTCGATATCGACGTGACATCAAAAAAAGTAATGATAGAATATGCAGAAGAAACTGTTTCGGAAGATAAGCTCAAAGAAGCGATCGAGGACGCAGGCTATGATATAGAATAAGCGCATGCAGCGCTTTTTCTGTTTGCTTTTAATTATGGCTTTCCTTCAATTATGTATCTTGTCGCTTGAAATGTGACAATAATGTGTAATACATTGCTTTGGAGGATTTATTAAGTTAATATAAAATATGTAAATATATAATTAATAACAGGAGAGGAATATATGAAAAAAATATTAGTACCGATATTAGCAGTATCAATGGTTTTATTGACAGCATGCAGCAGTTCATCAGCTACTTCCACTGCTACGGTTTCACCAGAAGCTTCGGAATCAGTATCTACAACGATAACTGTCGATAATGATAATTCAACATACAGCTATGTTGAAGATGAAAATACTGATGCTGGATATAATATCTCCAACTCAATAATCACTCCAAACAACTTAATAGTTGCTGATGATAATTATCTTTATTATGTAAAAAAAGGCTCAGATGGGCTGACTCATTTGTACAGATCCGATAAAGACGGCAAAAACGAGACAATGCTCATAGATAATTGCGGAGGCAACTTAAACTTAGTTAACGGCTATATAGTATATAGTGGTCAAAGCCTTTATGATATTTATAAGTACAACATATCCACGAAGAAGATAACTAGGATATTCTACGGCGTATATGAATCTATATATGCTGCTAACAATGTATTATATATGTCAAACAGTTTAAACGGTATCGTAAGCTGTGATTTGAACGGAAACAATTATCAAATCATTTCTAAGACAAATTCTTACATAGCCGGGTATTATAATGGATATCTATATTATTCATATTCAGATTCGACAACAGGAGCTACAGTACTTAATAAAGTTAAAATTGGCGAAACAACTTCAACAGTAGTACTTGATGACAGCACGCTTACGCCTTTGATAGTTAAAGGCGGAGATGTATTATGTCTGACATCTGATTCAGCTACAAGCAGTTATGTATTTGAATTGTATTCTTTGGATGAAAGCAAAGTAACTGATACTGTTCTTTCGTTTGATCCAAATACATATGGACTTAATTCTATTGCAATGAGCAAAGGAACTATATACTTTTCTTTTGTTGAAGAGGAGACTGCAACTCCAACAGCAACTGCCGACGCAACAGCTACAGTTGATCCTACAGCAACAGCTGCTACAGAGGAAGTCAACAATCTGTACGTTTATGATATCGCATCAAAGAAGACTTATAAACTTGGAAAGACAACAAATGTGTTGATGATGCTGGCAGGTAAATACTTATATACGATAGATGGGGATACAGATTCATCATACAAGTATATTGATATAACCACTTTGACAAGATTGGATATAAGCGGGAATTCAGTTAAGGAAACAGATATCTTTACACCTTAAAATAAATAAAAGTAAAAAAAAAAGAAAGGTTTGAAGCCTTTCTTTTTTTTTATTATGGACTTTACTCTGTTGAGCATGAAGCGAGTTTCTCAACAGAGAAATGAGCCATGCGAAACAATAAACCACCCGCTATGCGGGTGCGGAAACGATTGTTATACAAAAAATCACCTTTCCGTTATAATAGAAGTTGTTCAGGCTACTATCATAACGAGAGGAAAGGTGATTTAATGGCTAACAAAAGCAACGATATGTCACACACAAAATGGATGTGCAAATATCACATCGTCTTTACACCTAAGTATAGACGAAAAATCATTTATAATCAATATAAGGAAAGTATACGAGATATCATAAAACAGCTATGCAGTTATAAGGGAGTAGAAATAATAGAAGGACATCTCATGCCAGATCATATACATATGCTGGTAAGTATACCACCCAAAATGAGTGTATCAAGTTTTATGGGATATTTGAAAGGGAAAAGTGCGCTTATGATATTTGATAAGCACGCAAATCTCAAATACAAATTCGGGAATCGACACTTTTGGGCAGCGGGATATTATGTAAGTACAGTAGGACTAAACGAAGCAACAATTAAAAAATATATACAAGACCAGGGAAAACACGACATCATGTTAGATAAATTAAGCGTAAAGGAATATGAGGACCCCTTCAAGGGGTAGCTGGTAGTACAAACGTCCCTTAAGGGACGGCGACGAGTCAAGGGCATAGGGGCTTGAACAGAGTGAAAGCCAGCGTCTTTAGGCGCTGGCCGGTAACAGAGGCTTATAGCCTCAGAGCAAACCACCCGTTAGACGGGCGGTGCTGATTATAAATATTTTAAATCCAATAATAAAACCCTTATTGTACTATTATTGCAAAGACACTGTTTACAACTATATGTGTTAATATGACTACGACCAAAGAAGTTAATGCAAGTATTAGACCCATAGTAGCAAACCACCTGTTATTATAATCCATTCTTGAGCGTGGTTTTGTCATGGTGAAAAACATAAAAGAAATGATGCTGAAAACAATAGAGAAGAACAAATTGAAAAACAAAAATATAAACGATAATGCTGCGCTTATTACACAGCCTAAGGCTTGATCACTATAAGGTATTCGCTCGAGAAATTTTGGTCTTTTAAAATTCTTTATTTTAGCTTTTATAATATCAATATTCATTGCTTCCTCCAAGTTTTATTTTACGGCTTGAGATATTTTTTCAGCATATTCAACATCTAAAGTGCCGGAAATATCTGAAGCTGAACCGGTAAAGAATATAACAAGCGAAATATTTGAACCATCCTGAAAAACACTCATAGCGGCTGCGATGCGTTGTCCGTTTATTATGGCCACAGCTCCTCGTTTTTCCCAGGTAAATGTATTACCAAAGATAGCTTTTAAATCATTTACAGTGCTGTCTCCTGTAAGCACTGCGACTACATGATTTTCGCCGCCTGTACGTTTAACTGATATAGTTTTGCCTGTTATAAAATCCTGCATAGTTATTGTATCGCCAACTTTGAAGATGTTTGCAACCTCACTAAATGATGTTGTATCGCCGCCTTCAGTAGCAGTATTACTTGTTTGAGGACCTATAGGCAAGCTGATGCTTGAGAGGATATCTTTTCTAAGGGAACTACTTGAGAAAAGAGCGTTATAAGAGGTTTCATCTATAACACTGCTGCTACCAAGGCCATTTTTAATCCTATATGTGTTTAAAACGGCTTTTGTCATTTCGCCAAAAGTAGCTGTCGGTCTGTAATTAAAGTAACCGAGCTCACGCAATCTGGCTTGAACGGTATATATTGTTGCCTGATCGTCTGAATTAAAATTGGCGTATGCAGTTATAATATTAATACTGGTCATAAAAAAAGTTATAACCAAACATAGACATATTTTGCGCTTAAAACTAAATTTTTTCATATTATACCTAATTTCACATATAATCATTCATATTATAGCATAATCAATTATGTTGCACAAAAGTAATTGTTTAATATACAATATAAGCAAAGGAAGTGATTCACATGGTATGTGGATGCCCAAACTGCGGCCAATTAATGGTCCATAGAGAGCGAGGGATTAACAGCATGTGCATTTGTCCGTATTGTCTTACTACATGCGATGCATGTTTAGGAACAACGCATAAGAAAAATGCTCCGAAAACAGTAAAAGAGATTAGCCGAATGGAACCTATGGAATTCGATGCAGTTGATTTTGATGAGGACATATAAAAATGAGCCTAATGGCTCATTTTGCTTTTATAAATTGTTCTTTATCTGGGACATCTTCTGTTTAGCCTGATTAACGTCTGAATCCGGCGCATCTTTTGTTGCATAATAACCGCGCTGTCTCATTTGATCAAATATCTGATATTGCGATGATGCTGTTTCATTTAGTTGAGTCGTCAATACTTGTCTGAGATTTGGACATGATGCTTCTGTTATATACGTTGCATAATTTTTTACCATGGATTTTTCCTGGTTTAGCAGATCATTAAGAAGATCCTGTTCGCTTAAATTTGCTCTTGTATTCATTTTTTTTCCTCCTTATTGGTGACTGCTCAGATATTGATATAAATTTTCAAAATGTTGTTTGTGCTTCTGAGCCAGATTATTAACTGAAGCTTTTAGTGCAGTATCCGTAAAATACTGAGAGTATAGCTCGCATTTTTTCATTGCTAAAGCTTCGTGATTCATTTGATCTTCCAATATCATTAAGTTTTTTGATTCTATCTGCGGTTGTTGCTGATTCATATATATATACCTCCTTAAACATATTGAGTGTATTTTTTGCAGAAAAAAAGTTTCTATGCAAACTTTGTTTAACATGATAAAATTTTTTAAAAAGCAGTATCGGGATGAGCGGAATGATTATAACTGATATAGTTGAGCAGAAAAGAAATAAAGAAAGATACAATGTTTATGTGGACGGAGCATTTTCTTTTGCTGCATCAAAAGAATGTATAATCAAAAACGATTTACATTTGCAGACAGAAGTAACAAAGGACATGATAGAAAAAATACTTTATGAGGATGAATATAGAACTGCTTTGGATTATGCCTTTAAAAGGCTAGCATATAAACAGTTTTCTAAAAACGAACTGTTTAAAATACTTGAGAACAAAGGCTATGATGAGAGAACAATAAATAATGTGCTTGAGAAACTTGCTGAATATAACTATATAAATGATAATGAACTTTCGAGAATGATTGTTTCCGATTTGACAAGAATAAATAAACTTGGTAAAAAAGCAATCTATTCCAAAATGATCGGTAAAAAAATAAATAACGAAACGGCTAAAGCTGCTCTGGAAAACATTACGCCTGAAATGGAAGCGGAAAATGCTTTTGATATTCTTAAAAAGTATGCTGAAAAATATAACTACGATGGGGAAAATATAAAAGTTAAACAGAAAATATACCGATTGCTTATAAATAAAGGATACAGTTGGGACACGATAAATGATGTGTTTTCAAAATACGAAGATGACTTAATCGAAGAGTAGAGGATAAATACATATGCAAAGCGAACTGAACAGGCAAATCATATTGGATAAAACAAAATCAAACTCGTTGATTAAAGAAGTGTGCTTTAACGAAGAAACTACTTCAACAAATGATCTTGCCAGAGTTGAAGCTGAAAAAGGCGCACAAAACGGTACTCTTTATATAGCAGAGCGCCAAACAAACGGAAAAGGCAGATTCAAACGAAAATGGGTTTCTCCAAACGGAAAAGGGATATGGGCAACATTATTGCTTAGACCAAAACTTGAAGTACGTTATAGTACAGGCTATTCTGTGTTGTGCGGGGTAGCTATTTGCAAAGCAATAAAAGAAGTAACAGGTCTCAATACGCAGATAAAGTGGCCTAATGATATAGTGATTAATGGTAAAAAATTATGCGGCATACTGGCTGAAATGGGAAGCAAAAACGGATATATCGACTGGATAGCAATAGGATTTGGAGTTAACGTAAATATATCTGAATTTGAAAACAGTATTGCAGATAAAGCAACTTCTGTTTCAATAGAAAAAGGCGAGGATGTATCAAGACTTGAATTGCTTGCTAAAATATTAGAACAATTCAATATATTATTTGACTATTATGAAAAAACAAAAAGCCTTGCATTTATTTCAAAAGACTACGCACTTATGTCTTGTGTTATAAACAAAAATGTTGAGATAATTGAAGGCAGCAGCAGTAAAAGAGGTTTTGTTATCGGATTTGATGATGAAGGAGCACTTATATTAAAAACTGAAAATGGACTTGAGAGAATTAAATATGGCGAAGTATCCATAAGAAGTGAAGGGTTATATAAATAACCGTTATGAGGAATGAGTCTATGATAATAAAAGGCATCGGTACGGATATCGTAAGTGTTGAGAGAATAGAAAACATTGTAAAATATTCTTTTGCTAAAAAAATACTCAATGAAGAAGAACTGAAAAATATAAGCGAGAAACAGATAAACGATCCGCTTTTCCTGGCATTTGTGTTTGCGTCCAAGGAAGCGGTTGCTAAAGCTATTGGGACTGGTTTTGTCGGAATATCATTAAAAGATATTACTGTTTATTTTGTAAACGAATTTCCTTATGCAAAAGTAAAGAGAGAATTAACAGGAAATGATTATAACTACTATCTTGATTTTGAATATAAAATTCCTGATGGTTCATGCAAACTATTGATAATATGTAAATGCATTGCAGTTGAATCCGGGTATAACATAGCTGATTTAATATACATGTTTAATGAGAATATACTTTTCTCTCTAATGGACTCATATACTGTTGATATTGATTATATAGACAATAAATTACTATCGGAAATAGAAAAAAAATTAAAGCTTGAGAGCAAAGCAGCAAATATCGCAGCCAAAACAGCACTTTTAACTCATTTCGATCTTCAAAAAGAATATGAACTATTTCATGAGATATCTGTAGTACGGGATGAAAAAGGGAAGCCCACATTCATGATAAACAACGTTAAATTACTTGATAGACTTGTTAAATACAATATATTATTAAGCCTTACGCATGAAAAGGAATTGGCTATAGCTTTTTTGATTTTGGAAACAAAAAGGAGTGTTTAATGTGAATGGAGAGTACAGGAATTATGTTGTTACTGCCAGAGAAATGAAGCTGCTTGAAAAAGAATACATGAAAAAAAATAATCTTCAAAGCATTGCCCTTATGGAACATGCCGCAAAAGCAGTAAAAAATGTTATCATTAAGCAATATCCAAGCGCTGAGACGATATATATTTGCTGCGGTGCAGGCGGCAATGCAGGGGATGGCTTTGCGCTGGCAAGGCTTTTGAGCGAGGATAAATATAAAGTAAAAGTTTTTGCGTTAAGCGTATCAGCTTCGTATACCGGTGATACTAAACAAAATCTGGACAGGCTTTCGAATTATGATGTCAAAATTATCTATATAAGGAACGCAACTCAAATTGATTATTACGAAAAGCCGGATCTATATGTTGATGCTCTTTTTGGAATAGGACTTAACAGAGAAATATCCGGAATATATTATAATACGATATCTTATCTAAATTCATCTTGCGTACCAATATTGTCAATCGATATTCCATCAGGGCTTGAGGCGACAACTGGTGATGTAAAAGGGATATGTGTAAAAGCAGATTGTACAGTTACGTTTGAATATGCTAAGAGAGGGCATTTTTTAAAGCAAGGCAGAGAATATACAGGGAAACTGGTTATTGAAAAAATATTGGACGATGATTTGAAGTATCTTGATAATATAGATACATATATGCTTAATGAAAATGCAATAAATGTATTGCTTGACAAGAGAAAATACGATATGCACAAAGCAACGTTCGGTCGTATAGGCGTTATAGCAGGTAGCTTAGGAATGGTTGGCGCTGCTATTCATTCTGCTCAGGCAGCTTATGAATGCGGCTGCGGACTAGTAACTTTATTCGCGGACAGAGATGTTGCGATGATTGCTCAGATACTGGCACCTAATATTATGGTATACGTAAACAAATATGGCTCTGATAACTTCAATCAAGATGTTGAAAGTGAATTAAACAAATTTATGGAAGATAAAGATGTAATAATACTTGGGCCAGGTCTTTCAAATAGCGATTATGCTAAAAAACTCTGCGTTTATATACAAAAGACATTTGACAGACCACTTGTCATGGATGCTGATGCGCTTAATGCACTTTCACTAATTGGTCCTTTCGATGCAACTAACTGTATTCTTACACCGCACCCCGGAGAAGCAGCTAGACTTTTAAAATGTTCTATCGAAAAAATCATGAATGAACCAGTAGAGTCCGCAAGAAATATTGCAGAAAGCACCAGAGCGGTAACGGTACTTAAAGGGCATACCAGCATTGTAATGAGTCCACAAGGCCGGATGTATATTAATGTAAAAGGTAACCCGGCATTGGCAAAAGGCGGAAGCGGAGATGTGCTGACGGGTATAATAGCTGCTTTTGCGGCACGAGGTATAGCCAATGAAAAAGCTGCGGCTCTTGGATGTTATATACTTGGTATATGTGCGGATAGATATATAGAAACGAAAAGCGAGAATACACTGTCTCCCGAAAAAATAATTAATCAACTAGAAATGATATTGCCATAACTCATAAATTCAGATTTTTTGCAAAACAGTTGACTGTTGTGAAACCTAATTTACTTTTCACGCATAAAATAGAAGGGTAATAGATTGCTACGCGTAAAGCTTAGTTATCGTATTCAAACGCTAAATGAATCTTTGGCGGAGCGTGATTAAGTAATGATAAAAAGAGGTGACATTTTTTACGCTGACCTAAGCCCTGTTGTTGGATCAGAGCAAGGTGGTGTAAGGCCTGTTCTTATAATACAAAATGACGTTGGAAATAAATATAGTCCAACGGTGATAGTGGCTGCAATTACATCTCAAAAATCAAAATCAAAATTACCTACACATATTGTTATTAATGAATCAGAAGGTTCGTTGCCCAGATATTCTGTCGTTTTGCTGGAGCAAATAAGGACAATAGATAAAAAGCGCCTGCTTGAAAAATTAGGAAGCTTATCGGATGATGAAATGAGCAAAATAGACGAGGCACTTCAAATCAGTATGGGCTTTTCTGACTGATACGTATAAATCGCATTAAAGCGGACACCCTTAAATTAATTAAGGGTGTTTTTTTTATTAAATTTGGAGGAGTTTATGCAAAGATTCAAAATAAATTCTGGGGAATATGTAATGATCATAACCGGAGTGATTATTATGGCACTTGCAATGGATCTTTTTCTTATTCCAAACAAGATCGCACCAGGAGGTGTAAGCGGGTTAGCTACGATCATACATTACTTGTTTACAATAAAAGTTGGTTTTATTATTGCTGTATTAAACTTGCCTCTTTTTATAATTGCTTTTAGGAAATTAGGATTCCTTTTTTGCATAAAGTCCCTGTTTGCGATGGTAGGATATTCATTTGCTATCGATATTTTGCCTGTTCCGTGCTTGACTTATGATACATTGCTTGCTGCAATATTCGGAGGCATATTAATGGGCACCGGACTTGGCCTTGTATTAAAAGCAGGTGCTACAACAGGCGGTTCGGATACTGCTGCTATTTTGATAATAAGAGTATTTAAGAATATAAAAGTAAATTGGCTCATATTTATGATGGATTTTGTGGTTATAGTATTAGCTGCGTTTGTGTTTACCACTGAACTGTCTCTATATGGACTTGCTACGATATTCATATCTTCTAAGGCAACAGAAATAGTGCTGGAAGGGCCAAGTTCATCTAAAATAATATTTATAATATCAAGGAAATCAAAGACTATATCTGACAGAATTATGACAGAACTAAAAAGAGGTGTGACACTTTTAAACGGTACGGGGCTATATACTAATAAAGGTATAGATGTACTTCTATGTGTTGTTCACAGAGAATCAGAAGTACAATCCGTAAAAGAGATAGTGAGTACCACTGATGAAGATGCATTTTTGATCGTAGGAAATGTAAAAGAAGTGCTTGGAAAAGGATTCTAATAATACACATATAATAAAAAATATGGTATTATTATAGAAATACTTGAAAGGCGGCGCACTCATGCTAATCATTAAAAATGTTAAAGTAATAAGTATGGTTCATAATGACTATGATAAAGCTGATATAGCGGTATATAGAGGTAAAATACAGAAAATATCAAGGCACATAGAAGCCTCATATGATGATAAAGTGATTGATTGCAGCGGATTATGTGCATGTCCTGGTATAGTTGATGCTCACAGCCATATAGGCATGTGGGAGGATTCTATAGGATTTGAAGGTGCAGATGGAAATGAAGATACAAATCCTATCACGCCGAATCTCAGAGCGATTGATGCTATAAATCCTATGGACAAGACATTTACTGAAGCTTATCAGGGTGGGGTCACAACCGTGTGCACAGGACCTGGAAGCGCTAATGTTATTTCGGGTATGTTTTCGATAATAAAAACATACGGACATAGAATAGATGATATGGTAGTAGTTGAAGATTATGCACTTAAAGCTGCATTTGGAGAGAACCCAAAGCGCGTTTACAGTGAAAAGCATAAGACGCCTTCCACGAGAATGGCAACTGCAGCGCTACTTAGAGATGCTCTTTTAGATGCTGAGAATTATATATATGACGTTGCGAAAAACCCAGAGAAGAAGAATTTCGCTAAAGAAGCTATAGTTAAAGTCTTAAAAAGAGAAATACCGTTAAAAGTTCATGCACATAGAGCCGATGATATTTTTACGGCAGTAAGGATAGCAAATGAATTTAATATAAATATCACTTTAGATCATTTTACTGAAGGCTATTTAATTGCTGAAGATATAGCCAAAGAAAAGAATGTTTTGGGCGTTATAATTGGCCCATTGTTTACAGAGAGAAGCAAACCCGAACTTAAAAATTTAACTTTTAAATCGCCTAAAATTCTTGCCGAAAAAGGTATACTTTTTGCAATGATGACGGATCATCCTGTTATCCCAGAACAGCATCTGCCTGTATGCGCTGCTTTAGCTGTTAAAGAAGGGCTTGATGAATATACAGCGATGCAGTCTATAACGATAAATGCTGCTAAAATACTTGGCATTGACGATAGAGTGGGCAGCCTGGAGGAAGGCAAAGATGCTGATATTGTGCTTTATACAGGACATCCGCTTGATTTTAGGACAAAGATAAATTCTGTTATGATAGACGGTAAAATAGTATATAAAGCCGACCTATAGAAATAATAGGTTGATATACATTTTTGTATTGAGTATAATTGTTTTTAGCAAAATGTTCTTATTTGATTTTGGCTTAAAATTCGTATGTGATCTATACATAAACTGCAAGATACACATTTTGCAGTTTATTTTTAAGTTGAATTATAGGTGAGCAGATGTACAAAATCACATCAAAAAGCGATGATGAAACATATAATATTGGCATGATAATTGGGTATTGTTGTTTTGAAGGTACTATAATTACGCTAAACGGGCAATTAGGAGCCGGAAAAACAGTACTTGCAAAGGGAATTGCAAAAGGGCTTGGCATAGATGATAATGTCACTAGCCCTTCTTTTGCTATTTTAAATACTTATTCAGGTAAGTTGTTGCTACATCATTTTGATCTCTACAGACTTTCCAACAGTGAAGAAGTAAATGAACTTGGTTTTAATGAGTATTTTGATGGGGATGGAGTATGTTTGATTGAATGGGCAAATGATGCACTTTTAGACAAAAAAAAAGAAGTCCTTTTGATTAATATTGAAGGCAGTGGAGATGATATAAGGACAATTACATTTGAAGCTTTCGGAGAAAAACATAATAAATTATTAGAAAATATTAAAAAATCTTTGGAGATAAAAAAATGAATATATTGGCAACAGACTGTTCATCTTTTTCTTTATCAATTTGTATTGCAAAAGATGATAGGATAATATATAGCTCATATCTGAACACAAATAAAACACATAGTGAAACAATAATGCCAAATATTGAATATGCATTGGCGCAGGCAAAATATAATATTAATGATATTGACGTATTTGGCATAACTGTAGGTCCTGGATCGTATACAGGTTTGCGTATAGGAGCTGCAACTGTTAAGGCCTTTGCACAGGTTACAAATAAGCCTATAGCGGCGATAAGTTCTTTAAAAGCATTGGCAGTGCAGGCAATCCCAGGAGGCAAATATATCTGTCCGATACTGGATGCAAAAAACGATCAGATTTATAGTGCGCTTTATTCATACAATTACTATGTGCTTTCATCTAAAATCCCGGATGGTGCTTTCAATATCGATGACCTTCTTGAAAGACTCAATAGCTATGATATTGATGAAGATATTATTTTTGTCGGAGATGGTGCTTTATATCATAGTAACAAGATAAGAAAAGCACTTGGAAATAAGGCTATTATCTCTAACGAAACATATTCGATAATTGATGCAAAAAATGTAGCTTCTTTAGCTAAAATTGAAGCATTGAATGGTGAAACCATCAATTATTTGGAGCTTGAGCTGACTTATCTTAGGAAACCACAGGCAGAAAGAGAGCTTGAAAACAGATTATGAACGAAATAAACGAGGATGGATATATTTGCAGAAAAATGAATGTAGATGATTTGGACCAGATAGCTGCTCTTGAAATAGCATGTTTTCCAACACCATGGCCCAAATATGCTTTGCAAAGAGAAATAACACAAAATGATTGTGCGAGATACCTTGTTATAGAAAAAGATGGTGTTATTGTAGCATATGGTGGTATGTGGTTTATAATCGATGAGGCGCATATAACAAATTTTGCTACGCATCCGGGATATAGGCGGCTTGGTTTAGCTACACAACTAATGAAAAATATGATAAAATTAGCAGTGGCCAGCGGAATACAACATATGACTTTAGAAGTAAGAGTGTCAAACAGTATTGCACAGGCTCTCTATAAAAAGATGGGATTTTCAGTGCAGGGCTTACGCAAGAGATACTATTCTAATAACAATGAAGACGCATATATAATGTGGAACAACAACATCCAGGAAATGGTGAAAACATTCGATTAAGAGGGGCATTACATGTTTTTTCAATTCGGCAATGTAAACATGCATTTTATTGAGCAGGGGCAAGGGAAGCCTCTTTTGTTATTGCATGGGTGGGGAGGCAGTGTCGATTCGTTCTTGCCGATAAGAAATGCTATGCAAGGGAAAAGAGAAGTAATAACTGTTGACTTTCCGGGCTTTGGTCAATCCACAGATCCTCCGGATACTTGGACTGTAAAAGACTATTCAGAACTAATTGCAGCGTTTATAAAAGAAAAAAATTTGGCGCCGGTGGACATAATTGCGCATTCATTCGGAGGAAGAGTGGCTATATATCTTTCTTCACATTATAAAGAGCTAGTGGGAAAACTTGTTCTTGTCGATTCTGCGGGACTTATTCCAAAAAGACCTTTATCATACTATGTAAAAGTATATAAATATAAAACATTTAAAAAAATTGCCAATTCTTCATTAGGCAAAGGGTTTTTAAAGATGCTTGGCAAAGCACCTAACGATCTTGCTAAAAGAGCTGGTTCAAGCGATTATCAAATGCTAAATGATACAATGAAAAAAGTTTTTGTATCAGTTGTAAATGATGATCTTGAGCCGTATTTAACAGATATTGAAGCACCAACATTGCTTATTTGGGGCAAGGACGATAAAGAAACTCCTGTATATTTTGGTGAACTAATGGAAAAGAAAATTAAAGATGCTGGGCTTGTTCTACTAGATGATGCTGGGCATTTTAGTTATATAGATCAGTTTGCTACATTTAATAAAATAGTTTCAGTCTTTTTGGAGGGTGTTAATTAATGAATTATGGTGTTATTAGTCAGTATTTGTTTATTGTAATTTCATTTGCGATATTTATGCCATTTGGAAATACAAACTTTGCAAAACCTTATATTCATATCTTGCAGCTTGAGAACTATAAAGTAGATGAATATAAAAAATGGACAGCAGGTAATAAAAAATATTTGGTTAAACAGGCTATTGCTCTTATACCTCTTATCGTTTATGGAACAATCGGTTTATTTATACCTGATGGTATCAATAATTCATTTGCTACATTCTTGATGATGGCCGGATCAATTTTCTATTTTGCTGTGTCTGGGCTGTACTATACGATAGTTACTAGAAAAAAATTCAAAAAAGAATTGGTTATAACTGAAAGAGTTAAGAGGCTCATTGGCAGAATACGTGTTATTTCAGGTGTGATATGGGGTGTGCTTTCTTGTTTTTCGTTTTTCATAGCAATAAATTCAAATATACTTGTCTTTTATCTGCTTGTTATGCTGCCAACTTTGATAATGCCGCAATTAGTTGCTTTTGCTGCTAAGAGCGTTGAGAAGAACGAAGAAAAAATCAAACAGAAATACTATGATGAGGCCAAAGATAAAATCGATGACATGGAAGATCTTATTAAGATCGGTATCACTGGAAGCTACGGTAAAACAAGTACAAAGTTCATACTTGCTACAATACTAAGTGAGAAATATAACACATTAGCTACTCCATACAGCTACAATACACCAATGGGTGTAGTACGTGTTATAAGAGAGCAGCTTCAAGATACTCATGAAGTCTTTATCGCAGAAATGGGTGCTAAGCAAGTAGGTGATATAAAAGAACTATGCGATCTTGTAGAACCTCAGTATGGTCTGATAAGTTCTATAGGGCCACAACACCTTGAAACATTTGGTTCTCTTGAAAATATTATCAAGACCAAGTATGAGCTGATAGAAGAACTACCTGATGACGGAGTTGGATTCTTCCCTATAGATAATGAAATATGCAGAATGTTATATGATAAGACTTCAAAGAAAAAGATAGCATATTCACTTAATGGGCTGGAAGGATACGAAACACCGCTAAAAATAAAGGATTACTGCATAAAAACGACCGGTAGTTCTTTCACACTTACCGATGGAAAAGATGAAGTGTTTTGCCAGACGATACTTTTGGGCAAACATAATATAGAAAATATACTTGGCTGTGCTACTGTTGCATACGAAATGGGACTTACGCTCGAAGAGATAAAAAGAGGCATTTGGAAAGTGCAGACTATCGAACACAGACTTCAGATAGTTCCGACCAAAAACGGGGTTACTGTTATAGATGATGCCTTCAATTCAAATCCTGCAGGAACAAGAGCGGCTATAGATGTTTTGTCTAATTTTGACGGCCGTAAGATTGTTGTAACGCCTGGAATGGTTGAACTTGGCGATCAGGAAATCGAAGAAAACAAAAATTTTGGCTGTTATATGGCAGATAAAATTGATTTTGCAATCCTTGTTGGACCAAAGCATTCTGAACCTATCAGGGAAGGTCTAATAGAAAATGGCTTTAAGAGCGAAAATATCATTACGGTTAAATCACTTGATGATGCCACAGCAGAGCTTTCCAAAATAACTAGAAGGAATGATATAGTTCTTTTTGAAAACGATCTGCCAGATAATTATGATGAATAATATAAGGAGATAATAGAAAATGAAAAAATCTATTGCTGTATTATACGGAGGAAGGACAACTGAGCATGACGTATCCATAATAACAGGGGTACAGCTTATGGATAATGCAAATAAAAACAAGTACAATATTGTACCTGTTTATGTTGCAAGAGATGGACAATGGTATACCGGAGAAAAATTGCGGGATATCGAATTCTATAAAAATTTCGATAGCAACAGCAAAGATATAATGAAGGTGTTTATTTCGCCGATTCCTGGGTCTTCGTGCCTGGTAGTAGAGAAAAAAGCCGGACTTTTTGGCGGAAACAAGAAAGATGACATACATATTGATGCAGTTATACCTGCAATGCATGGAATGAACGGCGAAGACGGCTCTATGCAAGGTCTATTCCAACTTGCGGAAATACCATATGCATGCACAGGTATTACCGGCTCGGCAGTAGGCATGGATAAAATAGTAATGAAATCCGTCTTTAAAGGCTGCGGTTTTCCGTTAATACCGTACATACATTTTACAAGAACGGAATGGGAAGCAAATAATGAAGCTATAATAGAAAAGGCTGAAAAAGAGATCGGATATCCAATGATTGTTAAGCCGTCAAATCTTGGTTCAAGCATTGGGATATCTAAAGCGGACAACAAAGAAACACTCATATCGGCAATTACTGTTGCTTCTAAATATGATAGAAGGATAATAATAGAACACGCAGTAGAAAATCTGATGGAAGTTAACTGTTCTTGCTTAGGATTTGAAAATGATATAAAAGTATCTGAACTTGAAGAACCTGTTACATGGGAATCATTTTTGACTTTTGATGAAAAATACATGCGCGGAAGCAAATCTAACGGTATGGCTTCACTTGACAGACGTATCCCAGCTCAGATACCACAGGAAATGGCTGACAATATTAAAGATCTATCAAAACAGATATTCAAAGCTCTTGATTGCAAAGGTATTGTACGGATTGATTATATCATTGATAAAAAAACAGCTACACTGTATGTAAACGAAATAAATACGTTGCCTGGTTCATTCGCTTTTTATCTGTGGGAACCTATTGGTATTAAGTATGAAACGCTTATAGATGAAATGATTGAGCAGGCATTCAAACAGTATAAGCAGATGGAAGAGAATAATTATGCATACGATTCAAATATACTTAATAAGATGAAAAAAGGGTCAGCAAAATTAGCTAAATAAACTGAAAATAATAAAACCATATTTTGATTTAAGCCATCATTCTGATGGCTTTTTTATTTTAAAACTGATACTTCCTTTTAATACTGGGGTGATACTTGCTATTATTAAGGTGATACTTTAGAATATAAAAGAGATATTTATAGAGGTGGATTAATATGCAAAAAATTCAAATGATAACGCCCCTAGTTGAGTTAGATGGGGATGAAATGACCAGGATTATCTGGAAAATAATAAAGGAAAAATTACTCTCTCCTTATATTGAATTAAATACGGAATATTATGATCTGGGACTTCCTTATAGAGATGAGACTGATGATGAAGTAACCAAGCAGGCTGCTTATGCTATAAAAAAATATGGAGTCGGTGTGAAATGTGCGACAATTACTCCAAATGCACAAAGAGTTGAGGAGTATAAGCTTAAGAAAATGTATCCAAGCCCAAACGGCACATTAAGAGCAATACTAGACGGTACTGTTTTTAGAGCGCCTATTACGGTAAAAGGAATAGTGCCAAGTGTGTCTACATGGAAAAAGCCCATTACAATCGCCAGACATGCGTACGGCGATGTATATAAAAATGCTGAATTGAGCGTAAAAGGGCCGGGAAAAGCTGAATTGGTCTTTACTGACGCAAATGGTAATGAAGATAGAATAACAATACATGAATTTGATGGGCCAGGTATTTTACAGGGTATGCATAACACTGACAAATCTATAAGCTCTTTTGCACATTCCTGCTTTAAATATGCTCTTTCAATAAAACAGGATCTGTGGTTTGCAACAAAAGATACGATTTCTAAAAAATATGATCATCATTTTAAAGATCTTTTCCAGGAGATCTATGAAGAAGAATATAAAGATGAATTTGAAAGAAAAGGAATAGAATATTTTTATACGCTTATAGATGATGCAGTTGCACGTGTAATAAGATCTGAAGGCGGGTTCATCTGGGCATGTAAAAATTATGACGGTGATGTTATGAGTGATATGCTTGCAACAGCTTTTGGTTCTTTAGCAATGATGACTTCTGTGCTCGTTTCTCCGGACGGGGCATTTGAATACGAGGCTGCGCATGGAACTGTTACAAGACATTATTATAGGCATCTGAAAGGCGAAGAAACTTCTACTAACAGTGTTGCAACTATATTTGCATGGTCAGGCGCTCTTGCAAAGCGAGGAGAACTTGACTGCAACAACGCATTAGTTGAATTTGCAAAAAAGCTTGAAGAAGCAACTATCCAAACTATAGAAAACGGCGTCATGACAAAAGACTTAGCACTTTTAAGCTCTCTTGAAAATATAAAAACAGTCAATACTGAGAACTTTATTATAGAAATTGCTAGCACACTAGATAAACTTTTAACTGAAGGTGAATGAAATGTCAATATATGAAAGATGGGTAGAAGAAACTGAAAAAGAAAGAGAACATGATGCAGCAGATAAATTCTGGGCAGAGTATTTTTCCACAGAGAAGGATTTTTACCAGGAACTTCTTACTGATCCTAACAAAATATTCGAAGATACTTTTGCTAATCTTGCTGAACATTTTGGAAGAAAACATGAACTTTTCATGGGCTTTCTTGATGGAATTAACTCTAGCTTAAAGAAAGAATTGGACTTAAACGGTATAAAAGAAGATACGATAGTAAAACTGGACATAGATTTTGAGAAATTGTATTTAAACATGCAAAAAGCAAAAGCTCCTTGGCTATATAAATTAAAAGAATGGGATAACATTCTTTCTTTAGAAAAACGAAATGAAATAGCGAAAGAGTATAAGAAAAGTATGATAGCAGTTAGCAGAAAAACAGTAGGCCGTAATGATCCTTGCCCGTGCGGAAGCGGTAAAAAATATAAAAAATGCTGCGGAAAAAATGAATAAAAGCAAATCTTGTCAGCTTAATACCTAAAGTCAATAAGGAGGGGCGAAACTCGGAAATGCTATTATCTACACGAACAAGCTACAGCATACGTGCTTTGTATGAACTTGCAAAATATTATGGCAAAAAGCCAATAAGTATTTCGTATATATCCGAAAAAGAGCAGATTCCTGAAACATATTTGGAACAGTTGCTTTTTATGCTTAAGGGTGCAGGTATTGTTTCAGGAGTAAGAGGTATAAACGGTGGTTATGTACTTAGCAGGAGCCCTGAAGAAATTAATTTGACAGACATACTTAAGGTGACTGAAGGAGATAATATAATATCTAAATGTCTTATGACCGGCGATACATGTCCAGCAAGAGAATTTTGCCCTGCTCATGATTTGCTTATTGGGATTCAGGATGATTTTTTCAAATATTTATCCACAATATCCCTGCAAGACATCTTAGAAAACAATAAATCAAAAGAAGGAGATCTTCCAGTTGAAAAGGATATACCTTGATCACTCGGCTACTACATGCGTTAAAACTGAAGTATTGCAAGAAATGCTGCCCTATTTCACCGAAAAATTTGGCAATCCATCAAGTGTTCATTCGTTTGGGAGAGAAGCACGCATTGCTGTTGATAAAGCCAGGAATAAAGTTGCAGCTGCATTAGGCGCTAAAGACAGAGAAATTTATTTTACATCATGTGCAACGGAAGCTGATAACTTAGCTTTAAAAGGTGTTGCTTATGCAAATAAAGATAAAGGCAATCATATCATCACAACAAATATTGAACACCATGCTATATTGCATACAGCTGAATACCTTGAAAAAAATGGCTTTGAGGTAACATACCTTAAAGCAAATGAAAATGGACTTGTTTCAGCGCAGCAAGTTGCAGATGCGATAACTGATGAAACCATACTTGTTTCAGTCATGTTTGCAAATAATGAAGTTGGCACTATCATGCCAATTGCCGAAATCGGAAAGGTATGTAAAGAAAAAGGTGTCATCTTTCACACAGATGCTGTGCAGGCTGTGGGCAATCTACCAATTGATGTGAATTTATTGAATATTGACATGCTTTCCCTTTCAGGGCATAAATTCTACGGACCAAAAGGTGTTGGCGTGTTATATGTAAAAAATGGTGTTAAATTCGAAGCAATACAGCATGGAGGAGATCATGAGTTCACCAAAAGAGCAGGCACTGAAAATGTCGCTGGTATCGTAGGATTAGGTAAAGCAATAGAGCTTGCAAATGCCAATATAGGAATATATGCGGCCAAACTACAAAGAATGAGAGATAAACTCATAAATGGCGTTTTAAATACAATCCCTGATGTTAGGCTGAACGGAGATCCCAAGAAAAGACTCCCGGGAAATGCGAATTTCTGCTTTGAAAACATTGACGCAGAAAGCTTACTGCTTCAGCTCGATATGAAAGGAATTGCCGCTTCAAGCGGATCAGCATGCAGCGCAGGTGCCATAGAACCATCCCATGTGCTTTTGGCTTTAGGTATTCCTCCTGAAATTGCAAAAGGATCGCTAAGAATGACCATTGGTGAAGAAAATACGGAAGAAGATATAGATTATGTTCTAGAAGTTCTTCCTGAAATAATATCAAAATTAAGAAAAACGACTTCATTATATGCAGAAGAGAGATATGACAAAAAACTTGTTTAAGTTTTAAATCAAATTTTAATATTAAAATTGAAATAAATGCACCTTAAACAACTTAATATCATTTTCATTCACTCATAGTAAATGTTGGATTTTTCATAGTTAATGTATTTATTTGGTTTATATACAGATAATAAATTTATGAAAAGAAGTAGAGAATTAATTGGTGCAAAAGTATTGGATATTAACAACAATGAACTTGGCACCATAAAAGGGATTGACTATGAACATGATCAAAAAAACATAAAGGGCTTTTACATCGAAAAAAAGGGTGTTTTGAGCAGAAAAACTTATTTGCCTTATAAAGATATTTGTAAATGGGATATTAAGTCAGTTGTTATTAAAGACCCGAGTGCTTTAAAAAAGACATCGTTCCCATTTTCAAGTTATGACATCACTTATGCTTTCAATAAGGCCGATATGGAGGTAGGATATATTTCTGATATTTTCTTTGATGAAAAGACATCTAAAATACTTGGTGTTGAAGTATCTTCCAGTTTATATGACGATATGAACGAGGGTAGATCTATCTACGAAAACTACACGCCAAAATATGATTCGGGCGATATCATTATAGATTAGTATGTGAAAGGAGTGAATGAGAATGAGAAGAGCACAATTTTATATGGGGATATTAGCAGGCAGTGTTATTGGTATGGCTGCAGCAGCTACAACACTGACTATGATGCCTCAGATACAAAGACGCGCGCAGAAAATGTTCAAACAGGGCAAAAAAATGTTAGCGCAGAACAATATGTTTGATGTAAATTAGTAATGTTAAGAGGGTTTAGTCTCATGAAAAACGATAAAGTTTTTATTTTAGTATATTGTGGGTTGTTTACAGCATTAGTTGTTATAGCTACTGCATTTTTAAAAGTACCTACAGCAATTGGTTATGTTAATCTTGGCGACGGTGTCATTTTTGTGTCAGCAGCTGTACTAGGTCATTATGCCGCTATAATAGGTGGAGTAGGGTCCGCAATAGCAGATATAATGGCAGGTTATTCTATCTATGCTCCGGCAACGCTCATTATAAAAGCTTTGATGGGCCTTATCTCAGCAAAAATGATAAGTACACAAGGTAAGATAAATATAAAAAATATTTTGGTTTATGTGATTGCTGAGCTTGTTATGGTAGGCGGTTACTTCATATTTGAATCATTCCTTTACGGACTGCCTGCTGCTACCGGATCTATGGTACCAAATCTTATACAGGGATGCTTCGGCGTTATCGTCGCAGTCGTATTGATTCCAATAACTGTACGTATTTTTAATAGAAACAAACAAATAAAATCAGCTAATCATTAAAAATTGTCTATAAAAAAACATATAATTGGTTATAATAGTAATAACATACAAATAGTTAATATTATAATCATGGACTATATTAATAGATGATTTTTGGATGGGCGTATGGATCAACAAATTAAAAATAGAAATTTAAAGCAGATATTAATTAAGGTAGCCTGGTGTATTATTATCGCCGGGCTACTCATATTTGTTTGGAATGTTAAATATACTTTAATACCGGTATTCGTAGCTATTATTTTAGCTTATATATTTCTTCCGTATCAAAAAAGATTAGAAAGAAAAATGTCTAAAACATTAGCAAGTATGCTGGTTATACTTACAATCATCTTATCATTATTTCTTATTATATTCTTTATTCTGCCTATTTTTATTACGCAGATAAGTAAACTTGTAGATACAATGCCTCAGTTTATCGAGCATTTGGGTACACCTACTAAACTGCAAGAACAGCTGAGTATTATAGGAATTAATCTGGATATTAAGCAGGCTTTATTAGAACAGATTTCTGCATTTGCATCATTTTTGCAAAGTTCAGCTGAATCAATATTGACTATTTTAAGCAATGTAGTTAATATAATAGCGATTATGGCTTTTATCCCTTTTTTTATGTATTATTTTTTGAAAGACAGAAGCAGATTTTCTAAAGAGTTGATGCTGCTTGTACCTGTTAAATTCAGGAACACTGCAAAACTTATTTCTTCAGAAATAAATACATCGCTTAGAGCTTATATAAAGGGACAAATAATTATTTCGATATTGGAAGGCGTTTTTTCAGTCACTGGGTTTTTGATTATAGGTTTAAATTATGCTGTATTATTAGGCGTGATATTAGGTTTGTTTAATTTAATACCATATATTGGCGTACTTATTGGCTCGCTTTTTGCGTTATTTGTAGCGTTTATAACAAGCACAGATATGATTGTGCCTACACTTATTGTAATTGTCATTGTTCAGCAGCTTGAAGGATTCATAGCCCCTAAAGTGGTAGGTAATAGTATAGGTATGCATCCGGTTTATGTTTTAGTAATAATATTGATTTCCGGATACCTCTTTGGACTTGTCGGAATGTTTTTGGGACTGCCTGTTGTAATGGCGCTGAAAATAATTTTGACACATGTATATAATAAGTTTGTATCCCCGGTTGATCCGTGATATTATATTTAATAAATAAAAAGGGTGGTGTTCATTATGCCAAGCGATTATGATGAAACAATGCATTTCAAATTACCTAAAGAAGATAAAGATATAGCTAAGGAAGTCATCTTAAGTGTGTTCAATGCATTGAAGGAAAAAGGATATGATCCTATTAATCAAATTGTGGGGTATATAATCTCTGGTGACCCGACATACATTACGAGCCATAATAATGCGCGCACACTTATAAGTAAGCTTGAAAGAGATGAATTATTAGAAGAGCTCATCGGGTTTTACATCAAAAACGTTTGATATAGTTTTTGTATAAAGAAATACTTTGTATAAATATATTTTATAATTACAAATGAGTAATGCCTTCGTCAAAGGTGTCGAACATATTATTTTAGGCACTGCTGAAAGGCATTTTTTGAGCAAGTACAAAAGATTAATTGCTTAAAGGTGAATAGTTTGATAGGTAGAATACTGGCTTTAGATGTTGGGAGTGTACGTATTGGATTAGCAGTTAGCGATGCGTTAGGCATTACTGCGCAAGGGCTTGAAACGTATACCAGAAGTGATGAGAAAAAAGATTTAGATAGCATTTGCTTGATTGCAAAGCAATATAGTGCTTATATGCTGGTTGTTGGTCTGCCACTCGATCAATATGGTGAAATTGGGACGCAGGCAAAAAAAATAATTGATTTTTCGAAAACCTTGGCAGAAGCAGTCAAAATTCCTATTATATTTATTGACGAGAGACTTACTACATCTATATCTGAGAAAATACTTATTTCTGCAAATATGGATCGACATAAGAGAAAAAAGCATGTGGATAAACTTGCTGCTGTTACGATACTGCAAACATACTTGGATATGAGTGAAAATACTAGACAAATGCAAAAATCACTAAATGATTTTATATAAAAAGGAGCAAAAATATGGATATGAATTATGAAGACCCAATCATTGTTACCTTACTTGATGAAGATGGCAAAGAATATGAGTTCGAATGCCTAGAAACATTTATCCATGAAGATGAAAAATACATCGTGCTAGCACCAATATCTGAGATGGAAGATATCGCACCGGATGAAGCAGTTGTTTTACATGTCGTAGAAAACGAAGATGGAACAGATACTTATTTGCCTATTGAAAGTCCAGAGAAACTGCAGGAAGTTTTTCAAGTATATCTGCAGCTATCAGAAGATGAATATTTCGATGATGAAGGCTATGAAGACGAAGATCAAGACGAAGACGGATATGATGACTGATTAACATTTTTCTAAGGTGTTTATTGACAATAAATAGTTGATAAACACCTTACTTATGTGGTATACTCTTTACCGAATACGCACCTTTGTTAATTTTTTCGCGTGTGCCAATGATTCGGAGCGCGTAAAAAAATGATTCAAAGGGAGGAAAAACAATATTTGGAGGTTTATAATGGCTGTAATTTCAATGAAACAATTACTTGAAGCTGGCGTGCATTTTGGACATCAAACACGCAGGTGGAATCCTAAAATGGATGAATATATATTCACGGAACGAAACGGAATATATATAATCGATTTGCAAAAGACTGTAAAAATGATCGATATTGCTTATAATTTTGTTCGTGAAGTAACAGAAGACGGCGGAACGATCCTTTTTGTGGGAACAAAAAAACAGGCGCAGGAAGCCGTTGCTGAAGAAGCAAAGAGATGCGGTATGTACTATGTTAATAACAGATGGCTTGGCGGCATGCTTACAAACTTTAAAACGATCCGTAGACGTATAAACAGACTTACTGAGATTGCTAACATGGAAGAAAATGGTGACTTTGCTCGCTTGCCTAAGAAAGAAGTTCTTCAGATTCTACATGAAAAAGAAAAACTCGAAAAGAACTTGGGCGGAATCAAAAATATGACAAAATTACCTTCCGCATTATTCATAGTTGATCCCAAGAAAGAACGCATTGCTATTGCAGAAGCTCATTCATTAGGTATACCAATCGTTGCTATTGTAGATACTAACTGTGATCCTGACGAAGTAGATTATGTAATACCTGGTAATGATGATGCAATTAGAGCTGTAAAACTTATATCTGCAAAAATTGCTGATGCTGTTATTGAAAGCAAGCAAGGTGAACAGTTTGACGCAGGAGAGCAGGCAGCAGAACAGACTGAAGCAGGCGAAGTTGCTCAGAATGAAGTATTTGAAGTTGCTTTGAAAGATTCAGACGAAACATCAGATGAAGCAGCAGTAGAAGAATAATCAAAGTGAAAGGAGCATCTTTAATATTAATTAATTAGCTCCTTTTTTCATAAAAACTGAATAGATAGTATGGAGGGAAAAAAATGGTTAATACAAGTGCCATAAAAGAATTAAGAGAGAAGTCGGGCGCAGGTATGCTTGCTTGCAAAAATGCTCTTATTGAAGCAGATGGAGATATAGAAAAAGCTATTATACTTCTTAGAGAAAAAGGGTTAGCTTCAGCCGATAAAAAAGCTAACAGAATCGCTGCAGAAGGTATTGTAGATTCATATATACATGCAGGCGGAAAAATCGGTGTTTTAGTTGAAGTAAACTGTGAATCTGATTTTGTAGCCCTTACTAAAGAATTTAAGTCATTTGTGCATGATATTGCAATGCATATCGCAGCAACAAATCCACTTTATATTTCAAGTGACGAAGTTGATCCTAATTTAATCGAAAAAGAAAAAGAAATACTTACAGCTCAAGCATTAAACGAAGGAAAGCCTGAAAAAGTCGTTGAGAAAATGGTTGAAGGCCGTATTAAGAAATATCTCAAAGAGATCTGTCTTTTGGACCAGCCTTTCGTTAAGGACCCTGACAAGACAATAGAAACACTCTTAAAAGAGCAAATAGCTGTTATTGGCGAAAAAATCAGCATCAGACGTTTTGTCCGTTTTGAAATGGGTGAGGGCCTTGAAAAGAAGCAAGATAATTTCGTTGAAGAAGTTATGAGTCAAATGGGTAAATAATTATAAGAGAGAACTTTATGTTCTCTTTTTTTTGAAAAAATGGAGGTTAATATGCGATACAAAAGGATAATTCTTAAATTAAGTGGGGAAGCACTTGCTAATGAAACAGGCTTTGGTATATCAAATGAAATAATAAATGAAGTAGCCGATGAGATAATTGAAGTTGTAAATGAAGGCATCCAGGTTGGCGTTATTGTAGGCGGAGGAAACTTCTGGAGAGGCAGAACGGGAGTAGGCATGGACAGGACTACTGCAGATCATATGGGTATGCTTGCAACTGTAATCAATTCTCTGGCTCTTCAGGATGCTCTGGAAAACAAAGGTATGCCTACCAGAGTACAGACTGCGATCGAAATGAAGCAAATAGCTGAGCCATATATAAGAAGAAGAGCTATTAGACATCTTGAAAAAGGCAGAGTCGTTATATTTGCATGCGGTACCGGCAACCCATTTTTCTCGACTGATTCCGCCGCTGCACTTAGAGCTGCGGAGATTGAAGCAGAAGCAATTTTGCTTGCTAAAAACATAGACGGGGTATATGACAGCGACCCTAAGATAAACAAAGATGCGACCAAGTTCGATCAAATATCTTATATTGACGTTATTAATCGAGACCTTAAAGTAATGGATACAACTGCGATTACTCTTTGCATGGATAACAAGATACCTATAGTGGTATTTGCACTTAATGAAAAAGGAAATATCCAAAAAGCTATACAAGGAGAAAAGTTAGGCACATATATATGTTAGTATATTTCTATTGTCTAATTGGATAATTCTTGATAAAATACTAGTAAATGTGGAGGAGGAATGCTATATGAGTTATGAAGCAATTGAAGTAGCAAAAGACAAAATGGGTAAGACTATAAACGTACTTAAGCAGGATCTTTCATCTATAAGAGCTGGCAGGGCTAATCCACAAGTATTAGACAAATTGACAGTAAACTACTACGGCACACAAGTACCAATAAACCAGGTCAGCAATATTACTGTTCCAGAGGCAAGATTATTGGTTATAGCTCCTTGGGAGCCTTCTCTTATCTCAGAAATAGAAAAAGCAATACAAATAAGCGATATAGGAATCAATCCATCAAACGACGGCAAAGTGATTAGGCTTGTGTTCCCAGAACTCACAGAAGAACGCCGCAGAGATCTAAGCAAAAAGATCAGAAAAATTGGTGAGGACAGCAAAATTGCAATCCGTTCAATCAGAAGAGATATTAACGATAAATTAAAGAAAGATAGAAAAGCCAATTTAATCACTGAAGATGCATTAAAAGATTACGAAGACGAAGTTCAAAAGCTTACGGATGATAAGATTAAAGCAATTGATACAATAGTCGCTGATAAAGAAAAAGAAGTTATGGAAGTATAGAAGTTTAATGGATCAAAAGTGTGATTTGATCGGCAGAAATGTTGATTACTGCAAACAGATACTTGCCGACAGTGATATAAAAATAATATTTATTCCTTATCATTCGCCAAAACATAATAATATCAATGAAGATAGGATAATTGTTCGGCAACGATATACTGAAGATGGTAATACATTAGAATTAACATACTGTATGTTTAATTAAAATCGCCCGAGGCTGTTTTGCTTTGGGTTTTTCTCTAATATCTCTAATATTAGTAAGGGAGTATATATAATTGGGCTTTTTTAATAGAAATACTCGACATAAGGCATCATATATTGACGAACTTTCTTTTGAGAATTTGCCTAAACATGTTGCAATAATAATGGATGGAAACGGTAGATGGGCAAAAAGCAAAAATATGCCCCGTTCATTTGGGCATAGGGCCGGAGTTGAAGCACTTAGGAATATCATTCAGATGACATCTGACCTCGGAATTAAATATTTGTCGCTCTATGCTTTTTCTACAGAAAATTGGTCGAGGCCAAAAGATGAGGTTTCCGTACTGATGTCTTTGCTGATTGAGTTTCTGGCAAAAGAAATAGACGAGTTGAACGAAAAGAAAGTCAAAATCGTAATACTTGGAGATATAAATAAATTTCCTGACGCTGTTCGCAAGCAAGTTGAATATGCGGTTGAATTGACGAAGAATAATACAGGGCTTCAAACGAATATTGCACTTAATTACGGCGGCAGGGCTGAAATTGTTGATGCAGCAAAACAATTTGCTATAGATGTACAGAATGGAAAAGCAATTGACAGCTTAACAGAAGAAACTTTTAAAGACTATCTATATACAAAAGGTATGCCGGATCCAGACCTTTTAATAAGAACAAGCGGTGAAATGCGCCTGAGCAATTTTTTATTGTATCAGCTTGCATATACTGAGTTTGTTTTCCCTATAGCGAATTGGCCTGATTTTGACAAAGAAGAGTATAGCAAAGTACTTATTCAATATACGAGAAGAGATCGTCGTTTTGGTGGACTATCTAAAGATAAGGGGCCTATATGAAGTTAAGAATTATTTACGGAATCTTAGCCATGTCAATATTGATAGCGATGCCTGTGATCGGGCCTACTGCACAAATAGTTGGTGGAGGGCTTTGCATTATGCTCTGCGCGTACGAACTTGCCGGAGCTCTAAAACATCATGATCATAGTAACCCACCTTTGTTGTTTTGCTATTTATATGTCGCTATTTCTCTTGCATCGTATTATTATTTAGGCTTTCTTGGCATCGTATTTACGTTTGCTGTGTTCTGCATGGCATGCTTGTCAAGACCGATAGCAAATGAAAAATTACATCAAACTGATGTGGAAACATCCATATTTATTTTGGTATATCCATGTTCTTTGGGAATGTTTTTTGCTTTGACAGGATATCTGCCGGACAAAATGGCTCCACTTGGAATGCTGGCAATAGGGTTATATGCATCGATAATAGATGTAATGGCTTTCTGTGTTGGTTCTTTTATCGGGAAACATAAGCTTATTGAGCGTATAAGTCCTAACAAAACTGTCGAAGGTGCAGTAGGCGGATTTGCAGGAGGATTTATTGCTGCTTTATTATTGTACTATGGTATACAACCTGCAATAGGTACTAATATTTCGCTGTTTGATTATTTGATTTTAGGAGCTTTGTGCGGTGTTGCAGCTCAGTTAGGAGATCTTACTGCCTCTTTTATAAAACGTTCAACAGAGATAAAAGACTTCAGCAATTTACTGCCAGGGCATGGCGGTATATTAGACAGGTTTGACAGTCTGATTTTCTGCTCTCCAATAGTATTTACATATCTATATCTCATTGTAAAAATAGGATAAGGGACATTATGATTAATAAAAGAAATATTGCTGTATTGGGGTCAACAGGCTCTATCGGAACACAGGCACTTGATGTTATTAGAAAACATAAGGATATGTTTAATGTTATAGCTTTAGTTGCACACAATAATACAGGTTTACTTATAGAACAAGCAAAAGAATTTTCACCCAAATACGTTGGAATATATAATGATGAAAAATATAGAATAGTCAGAGATGCACTTGATGCTTCTATAACAGTTGAAAGTGGTGCTAAGGTACTTGTAAACAGTTGCCTTGATGAAACAGATATAGCTCTTATAAGTGTTGTAGGAATAGTCGGCATAACTTCACTGCTTACTTGCATCGATAGAGGGATTCAAGTAGCTTTAGCCAATAAAGAAGCTCTTGTATGTGGCGGAAGTCTTGTAACAAATGCGTTAAAAGAAAAAAACATGATCGTTTATCCTGTTGACAGCGAGCATTCTGCAATTTTTCAATGTATCCAGGATAAACATAATTACGAAATAGACAGGCTTATAATAACTGCCTCAGGAGGATCTTTCAGGGATTGGCCAAAAGAAAAATTAAAAGACGCAACACTTGAAGATGCCCTTAGCCACCCAGTATGGAACATGGGCAAAAGACTTACTATCGATTCAGCGACAATGTTTAATAAAGGGCTTGAGGTAATAGAGGCTTGCAGACTGTTTGATGTGCCGCCTAAGCAAATTGACGTTTTAATACATCCTCAGACTATTATACACTCGCTTGTTCAATTTAAAGATAATTCAGTTATAGCTCAGCTTGGTATTCCGGATATGAAGCTGCCAATTCAATATGCACTTACTTATCCTAAAAGGATTTTTTCTGATGTTAAAGAACTGAATCTTGCAGAAATAGCCACTCTTTCTTTCTCTAAGCCTGATTTAGATAAGTATAGATGTTTACAGCTGGCTTTTGATGCACTAAAGGCTGGAGATAGTTATTGCATTGCTTTAAATGCTGCTGACGAGGTCGCTGTTGAATTGTTTATGAAAAAAGCGATACAATTCACTGATATCGAAAAACTTATAGAAAAAGCGCTGGAGCAAAAATATGAAAATACCAAATCTTTAGAAGATATATTGAATTTGGATTATTACGTTCGGGAATACATATATAATAATTATAAAGATTTCCTTTTATGAAAGACGGTGTTTAATTGGAACAGTTTTTTTCTATAATAATCGCATTACTTATACTAAGTCTCATGATAGTCATACATGAACTTGGTCACTATACAGTAGGAAAAAAACTTGGGTTTAAAATAGAAAAATTTTTTATTGGTTTTGGCCCTAAGATATTTGCAAAAGAAAAAGATGGTATTGAGTATTCTTTGAGAGCATTTCCTATTGGCGGTGCTGTTCTTTTCTATGGGGAAGATGAAGGAATAAAAGATGTTCTTTCATTTAACAGTCAAAAAGTTTGGAAAAGATTCCTTGTTATTATTGCCGGGCCTTTGATGAACATAATATTGGGCATATTGATCGCAATAATGACTCTATCTTATTATGGCGATTATACTCCTGTTATTTCTCAAGTAGATAACGGCACACCGGCAGCACAAGCAGGACTTCAAGTAGGGGATAAAATTGTTGCTGTCGATAATAATAAAATTGATTTTTACTCTGAAGCTTTAACGACTCTTCAAGAGCATTCGAGCGATGCAGTCACGCTTACAGTTGACAGAGACGGGCAATATATTATAACTACAGTTAATTATTACTATGATAAAGAAGCCGAGAAACAAAGAATAGGCGTTATAGTAGGGCAAGAGAGGCGAACGTTTTCGTTTCTTGAATCGATAAGACTTTCATTCAAATGGATATTCTATCTTGTTTCACAGATGCTTGCAGTGCTCTGGGGATTTGTTACGGGAGCTGTCAGCACTTCCAATATCGTTGGACCTGTTGGTACTATAAGCTATATAGGTGAAGCTGTAAGGACTGGATTTGAGTCGGTACTAAGGTTTGCTTGCCTTATAACTGTCAATTTAGGCGTATTTAATATTTTGCCACTTCCTGCATTAGATGGCGGACGATTAGTTTTTATTGCGCTGGAAGGGCTTAGAGGAAAGCCGATTTCAAGAGAAAAAGAAGGTGCAGTCCATTTTATCGGGTTTGTACTTTTGATGCTCCTTATGGTAGTATTTACATATAAAGACATTGTGAGGATATTTTCGTAATGATAAAGCAAGTTACATTAAAAAGCCATAGTGGAAATGAGGTCAAGATAGGCGGTAATGCGCCTGTATCTATACAGTCTATGTGTTGCACTGATACGAATGATATTAGGGCTACGATAGATCAAATACACGATCTTGAGAATATTGGATGCGAGATCGTGCGCGTGTCGGTATATGATATGGAATGTGCAAAAGCATTAAACGAGATAGTAAAGAACATAGATATTCCTCTTGTTGCTGATATACATTTTGACCATAAACTAGCTATTGCTTCCATAGAAAACGGAGCGTCTAAAATAAGGATCAACCCGGGCAATATTGGCAGCAAAGAAAAAGTAAAAGAACTTGTGCTTGTTGCAAAAGAGCACAATACCCCAATAAGAATAGGAGTAAACGGCGGATCCCTAGATAAAAAAATTTTAGCTAAATATGGCGGTGTTACTGCTGAAGGAATGCTTCAAAGCGCAAAAGAGCATATCGATATATTAGAGGATCTTGATTTTACTGATATAGTGGTATCCCTTAAAGCCTCAACAGTACCAATGACCGTTAAGGCTAACCGCATGTTCAGAGAAAAATATGACTATCCGCTTCATCTTGGTGTCACTGAAGCAGGTTTTGGTGAAGACGGCGTAGTCAAATCTTCTGTCGGGATTGGCTCGTTACTGCTTGACGGTATAGGAGAGACGATAAGAGTTTCGCTAACGGGTAATCCGTTAAATGAAATATATGCTGCTAAGCATATATTAAGGGCTGTAGGAATTCAAAATGACTATATTAATTTTGTTTCATGCCCTACATGTGCAAGGACTTCTATGAATGTTGAGGCCGTTGCTAAGGCATTAAAAGAAAAATATAAATATTGCAAAAGCCCATTAACTGTTGCTGTTATGGGCTGTGTAGTAAATGGTCCGGGCGAAGCTAAAGAGGCTGATATAGGCGTTGCAGGAGGAAAGGACAGCTCGGCAATATTTAAAAAAGGCAAACTTTATAAAACCGTTAAAAATGAAGAAATTTTAGATATTTTGTCACAAGAAATAGATACGATGATCAGAGGATAAAAGATACATATGAGTGAGGCTAACATAGGTTTTTATAAAATTTTAAGTGCACAAAACTTTGATTACAATATAGATATAACACAGGTAACAGTTAATAAAAAAGAGGAGAGTATATTTATTGAGCTTTCTGTGGATAAATTTTTAAACAGCGCAGAACTTTCCGTACTTAAAAACTCAGTCAAAAGCAGCTTACAAGGAGCAAATATAACTGTTTTCATCAGTTATCCCGCTCTTTTCAAAGATTTCATTCAAAACCCTAACACATATAAAAATGATATTTTTTCTCTTTTGAATAAAAGAGACGAGTCTTTTTGCTTGCTACTTTCTCATGCAGCCCTTGAACCTGTTGATGACTCTAAGATAGCTCTTTCTATACCGCAAAACGGTTCAGTCCAATTTATAGATATGGGCAATTGCATAAGGCTTTTAAAAAACATTATATCTAGTATTTTCAAAAATGAAATAGATATTGAGCTAATTGAGAAACCTGTTGATTATAGTACAAAAGAAGAAGAGCAGAAATCATCAAAACCTATCGAGCCAAAAGCATTAAAATCCCATAAAACCGAACCGTTCAAAAGTATTAATATTTTAGGTGCTGCATCAAAGCCGAAGTTTATCATAAAAATTATCGACCTTAAAGAAGACAGCGGGACGGTTAATATATCTGGAAAAGTTTTTAGAACTGACATAAGAACGCTTAAAGACGGGAAAAGAGCTATATTGATTTTCGATATAACTGATTTTACGGGCTCTGTGAGCGTTAAAATATTTGGGGATCAGAAAGCTCTTGAAAAGATTGAAAGTCAGCTGAGCAAATATAAATGGGTAAGCATTAAAGGTGAATGTTCTTATGACATGTATGTTAAAGAACTGTGCATAAGAGCTATAAACATAAACACAATAGAACCGGACGAGAGAAAAGATACTGCTCCCGAAAAAAGGATAGAATTGCATGCACATACAAAAATGAGCAATATGGACGGTCTTGCAGATATCAAAGCGCTTGTTACAAGAGCTAAAGAATTTGGGCACAGCGCTATTGCAATAACAGACCACGGAGTTGTACAAGCATTTCCCGAGGCATACGATATTGCGTCAAAAATCGGCATAAAACTCATATTAGGCATGGAAGGATATCTTCTCAGTGATTTCTTAATCCCTGAACAGAAAGGCGAGTTCGTTGTGTTCGACCTGGAAACAACAGGTCTTAATGCTAGAAATGATAAAATAATTGAGATAGGCGCAGTTCGTGTCAATAATGGTAAGATAACGGATTCATTCAAAACTTTTGTAAATCCTGATATGAGTATTCCGCCTTTTATAGTAAATCTTACTCATATAGATGATGACATGGTTAAAGATGCACCCAAAATTGAGCAAATACTGCCTGAGTTTCTTGATTTTTGTGGACAAGCAGTACTTGTTGCGCATAATGCCTCTTTTGATGTTGGCTTTTTATTGCAAAAAGCTTTGAACATGGGTATAACATTTAATAATAATGTACTTGATACACTTGAACTTTCACGTTCTGCCGTGCCTAATCTGCGCTCTTATAAACTTAATAAGCTTGCCGACTATTTTTCAATAGATATGGGCTCACATCACAGGGCAGATGATGATGCGGCGACATGTGCTAAAATCATGCTTGAATGCTTTAAATTATTGCCTGACAATATGATAAAAGCATATCCGATAAGCAAGGTTATAACAAAGGATAAAAGCAGCAGTCATGCTTCACATATAATATTGCTTGCTAAAAATCTAAAAGGACTTGAAAATCTTTACAGGCTTGTTACTCAATCGCATCTTTATTATTTCAATAAAAAACCGCAAATACCAAAGAGTCTGCTTAAACAACATAGGGAAGGTTTAATATTAGGGTCAGCTTGCGAAAGCGGCGAGTTGTATAAAGCGATAGTAAACGGAGCTGATAATAATACAATTGAAGAAATAGCTTCGTTCTATGATTTTCTTGAAATACAGCCGCTCAAGAACAATGAGTTTTTGATAAGAGAAGGTTCGGTGGATTCTTTTGATACATTAAAAGCGTTTAACAGAAGAATATATGATCTTGGCAAGAAACTTAATAAGCCTGTTGTTGCAACTGGAGATGTACATTTTCTGGATCCCCAAGATGAATATTATAGGCGAATAATAATGACAGGACTTGGTTTTAGTGATGCAGACGAACAAGCACCGCTATACTTTAAAACGACAGACGAAATGCTAGATGATTTTGCTTATCTTGGTGAAAATGAAGCGCATGAAGTTGTTATTGAAAATCCTGCTCTTATTTCAAATATGATAGAATCTTTGCGGCCTTTTCCAGATGAAACATATCCTCCTGCAATAGAAGGCGCTGAAGATGATGTTAAAAATATGTCTATATCAAAGGCGCATGCTGTTTATGGAGATGTGCTGCCTGAAGTGGTTCAGAAAAGACTTGACAAAGAACTTAATTCAATTATTACACATGGATTTGCGGTACTGTATCTTATAGCCCATAAATTGGTTAAGAAATCGCTTGAAGACGGATATCTTGTTGGCTCAAGAGGCTCTGTAGGTTCATCATTAGTTGCTTGGCTTACAAATATTACAGAAGTTAATCCGCTGCCTCCGCATTACGTATGTCCTAAATGCAAACATTCAGACTTTGATATAAATATTGAGGAATACAGCTGCGGTCCGGATCTTCCGGATAAAGAATGTCCGAATTGTCATATACCAATGACAAAACTGGGCTATGATATCCCGTTTGAAACATTTTTAGGTTTTAACGGTGATAAAGTGCCTGATATAGATTTAAATTTCTCCGGCGAATATCAAAGTCACGCACATAAATTTGTTGAAGAACTATTCGGCAAAGATCATGTGTTTAGAGCCGGAACTATCTCAACTCTTGCAAGCAAGACAGCCTATGGTTTTGTCAGCAAATATATGGAAGAACATGGTATCGTTCGAACTAAAGCTGAAGTAAACAGGCTGGTTGAAGGATGTGTGGGAGTAAAAAGGACTACCGGCCAGCACCCGGGCGGAATGGTTATAGTACCTAAAAATATTGATGTGCATCTATTTACTCCTGTGCAAAAGCCTGCTGATGATAAGACAACAGAGACTATAACTACGCATTTTGATTTTGATTCATTGCATGACAGGCTTATTAAACTTGATATACTTGGACATGATGATCCTACAACACTACGTATGCTAAAGGATATCACAGGAATAGATCCGCAAACAATACCGCTTGATGACAAAGAAACTATGTCTATATTCTCATCAATAGATGCGTTAGGAATAGAAGATGTAGAAACATATGCAAACGATATAGGTTCGCTTGGTATACCTGAATTCGGTACTGCATTTGTAAGGCAGATGCTACATGATACAATGCCTAAAACAATGTCGGAGCTTATAAGGATAAGTGGACTTTCACATGGTACAGATGTATGGATTAATAATGCACAGGATCTTATCTTGAGCAATACAGCTACGCTAAGCGAAGTAATATGCACAAGAGACGATATTATGAACTATCTTTTGTTAAAAGGAGTTAAACCGATTCAGGCATTTAAGATAATGGAAAATGTCAGAAAAGGCAAAGGACTTAAAGAAGATATGGAACAAGCTATGGTAATGGCAGATGTACCAAGATGGTTCATTGAATCCTGTAAAAAGATTAAATATATGTTTCCTAAAGCGCATGCTTCGGCATATGTTATGATGGCTTTTAGGATTGCGTATTACAAGGTGCATTATCCTAAAGCATTCTATACGACTTACTTTACTGTTAAAGGTGACGATTTTGACGCGCTATCAATGGGCGGAGATGTAAAACAGCTAAAGGCAGAGCTTAAAGCTCAGGATAAAGATAAGGGAACTCTTACTGCTAAAGATAAGGGTAAGCAGATACTCCTTGAAGTCGCCATTGAGATGAATCTAAGAGGTATTAAATTTTTGCCGGTCAATTTATATAAATCACACCCAACAAAGTTTACTATGGAAGAAGAAGGTATTAGGATGCCACTTAGAGCGATACCGGGTCTTGGTGAGTCAGCCGCAATAAGTATACAAGCCGCAAGAGAAGTTTCAGAGTTTTTATCTGTAGAAGATTTTCTTAGCAAAACCAAAGTATCCTCAACTATAACTGACTTATTGAAAAATATGGGATGCTTTGGTGATTTACCTGAGACGAATCAGCTTACTTTTCTTTAAAATGAGTTTATAGCAGGCAAAAAAGTCATTATTATAGAGTTTTACTTGTATTATTGCTATTATAGTGCTATAATAAGCTTGCTATTAGAAATGTTTCTTCTAAGAGTGGGCAAAACCCACTCTTTGCTATTATTTTATGATAATTTAGGAGGCGTTTTCTTGTCAAAACTTGAAGATGCTGTATTCGAACTGTGTGAGGACACAGTTAAAAAATTGGGATATGAACTTGTTGAAGTTAAGTATGCTAAAGAGCAAGGCGACGATGTTCTTACTTTGTTTATTTATAATGAACAGGGTATTTCTCTCAATGACTGTGAGAAAGTAAGTGTTGCTGCCGAGAAAATACTTGATAAAACAGACCCAATCAGTAATAAATACATTCTTAGTGTCTCATCTCTGGGACTTGACAGACCAATCATAACAGATGGCGATTTTAAGCGGAATAAAGGGAAAAAGGTCATTGTTAAACTGTACGCGCCAAAAAACGGAAAGAAAGAATATACAGGTATTCTTTTAGATTTTGATGCAGACAGTTTTAATATTGTATCTAATAATGGAAACACGCATACCTTTCTTAAGAAGGAAGCTGCTAAAATAGTATTAGAACTTGAGTTCTAGGAGGTTAATAAATGAATTCGGAATTTATCGATGCGCTGGATATACTGGAAAAAGAACGCGGAATTAATAAAGATATACTTATAGAAGCAATCGAAAATGCTCTAATATCCGCGTACAAAAGAAATTATATGAATGCGACAAATGTAAGAGTAGAGATTCATAGAGAGACAGGTGTTGTTAAAGTTTTTTCGAGAAAAACTGTTGTACCTAAAGTCACCAATGAACAGGAAGAGATTTCTTTAGATGACGCATTAAAAATAAATATTGCCTATGAAGAAGGAGATATTATTGAACAGGAAGTTACACCAAAAACATTTGGAAGAATTGCTGCCCAAACAGCAAAACAAGTAGTCATGCAGCGTATTCGTGAGGCGGAACGTGGTGTAATATTCGAAGAATACATTCAAAAAGAAGATGAACTTTTGACGGCTATCGTTCAAAGAGTTGACCGTAATGGCGGAGTATATGTCGAGCTTGGCAAGACTGAAGGATATATGCCTAAGCAGGAAACGGTTAAAGGCGAAATATATAATGTAAATGACCGCATAAAGGTTTATGTGACTGAAGTCAAGAATTCCCCAAAAGGTCCTCAAGTATTTGTTTCAAGATCACATCCGGGACTTGTTAAAAGACTTTTTGAAATGGAAGTCCCTGAAATACAGATGGGTATTGTTGAAATAAAAGCTATTGCCCGTGAAGCCGGCTATAGGACAAAAATCGCCGTTGCTTCAAATGATCCTCAGGTAGACGCAATAGGTGCCTGTGTTGGACAAAGAGGCATTAGAATAGATAGAGTAGTTCATGAACTTAATAATGAGAAAATCGATATAATTAAATATAGCAGTGATCCAGTTCAGCTTGTCGCAAATGCGCTTAGCCCGGCTAAGATAATTTCGGTTGAAGCTTTTGAAGATGAAAGATCAGCATATGTCATAGTTCCTGATAATCAATTGTCTCTGGCAATCGGAAAAGAAGGGCAGAATGCTAGGCTTGCTGCTAAACTTACTGGCTGGAAGATAGATATAAAGAGCAGCAGCTCTGTAAATTCAGACGAGGCTAATATAATACCTAAACATATTAGTGATGATAAACATGAAGAAGTAACATACGATAACCAAGAGCTCCCTGAGTTTGAAGATATGTTTGGCGATATAGATGATATGAATTCTGAAGACCAAAGACAAGATGAATAAACAGATTGGATTGTTTTGGTGGTGATACAACTTGAAAACAAAAAAAGTTCCAATGCGTATGTGTGTGGGATGTAAAGAAATGAAACCTAAGAAAGACCTCATAAGGGTTGTCCGCTCCGCTGAAAGTGGCGCAACGTTTGTGGACAGAACTTCTAAGGCTGCCGGAAGAGGTGCATATATTTGCAAAGATGTTGAATGCTTGAAGAAAGCAGTAAAATCTAATGCTCTTTCACGTGCGCTTGAAACAAATATAAACGAAGAGATAACAGCATCTTTAGAGAAAGAGATTATAAGAAGTGGACTCAAAACGAAGTAAACTTTATACTTATATCGGATTTGCTGCAAGGGCAGGCAAGATCATTTTCGGTGATTATACTGTAGAACAGCATTTGAAAAATAAGAAGCTAAGAGTAGTGATACTTGATCATGTCTCTGAGGCAACGTGCAATAAATATAAAGTTTTTTGCGAAAAAAACGGGGCAGCATGTATAATAATCTCAGAGACTATGGAACAACTGAATATTTCAGGGAAAACAAATAAGATCTTCGGATTAAAAGACAGACAATTCTCTGATTTAATAATAAATGAATATAAAAATACTGCCTTAAAGGCGGGGGTGGATTAATTTAATGGCAAAAGTAAATGCTTACAATCTGACGAAACAAATTTCAAAATCAGCCAATGAATTGCTCGATAATGTAGTAAGGTCTCAAGAGCAAGTAAATGGCAAAATAGAGAAAATCAAAAAACTGGAAATGGATATCCTAAAAAAGCAACAGGCCGCTGAGGTGGATTCTATGCAAAAAACTGCAGTTCAAGAAAAATCTGCCAAAGAACCGACTATTCAGGCTTCTGTCAGTGAACCTAAAAATGCGGAAATTAAAAAGGAATCCAAACCTGATATTGCCACCTCCCAAAGTCGCAATAATAAAATTGAACCTGAAACACCAAAACTTGTCAAAGAAAACGCAGATGTTATTGCAAAGGCAGAAATAACCGATACACCAAAACCAGAAAAAAAACCTAATGAATTTGTCAACCCAGATCAAAACAAACCTCAGCAGTCACAGTATCAGAGAAAATTTGATCCTAATACTAATGCCCCTAAGCTTGAAAAGAAATACGACAAATCACTTCAAAACAATTTAAATAATAACTCTGGGCAGCAGAGCACTTATAATAACAAAAATAATAATTATAGGCAGTCTGGGTATGACAGAAACAACAGTCAGCAAAATACATACAATAAAAACAATGAAGGGCAGCGTAGTAATTATTCGAGAAACATGAATGAGCAGGACAGAAATAATCAGCAAGGAACAGGCACGTATAACAGAAATTACAGTCAGCAGGATAAAAACAATCCGCAAAGAACAGGTTCATATAATAGAAATATGAATCAGAATCAGCAAGGCAATTACAATAAGCCAAACAACTATCATAATAGAAATAAAGTACAAGCTCCTATACTGGCGCCCCCTGTTGAAAAAGAACGTGTAAGCAATTATGATCCGAATAAGAGCATTTATGAGAAGAAATATGATTATGAAAAGAAGGCCTCTTCTAGAAAATTGATTTTAAATAAAACTCAAATAAATAGTTTTGATGAAACGAGGCATTATAAAGCAAGAAAGAAAAAACCGTTAGAGCCAAAGAAAATAATAGAGCCAATTGTAATAGATAAAGCAGTAATTACAGGAAATACTATTACTATCAAAGAATTTTCAGAAAAAATAGGTAAGCCAGCCTCAGACATAATTAAGAAACTATTGCTTTTAGGAATGATGGCTACAATTAATAATGAAATAGATTTTGATACTGCTTCTCTTATTGCTACAGATTACGGCATTGAGTTAGAGCAGAAAATCGATAAAACCTATGAAGAAGTAATGATTGGCGAAAACGAGGGTGAAAATGACAATGAAAGCTTGATCTCAAGATCTCCTGTTGTTACTATAATGGGTCATGTAGATCATGGTAAAACATCTTTGCTTGACTATGTTAGAAGAAGCAGTATAGCTTCTCAAGAAGCCGGCGGTATTACACAGCATATCGGTGCGTATACTGTCAATGTTAACTCTAAGTCAATTACTTTCTTAGATACACCGGGCCACGAGGCATTTACTTCAATGCGTGCTCGTGGTGCTCAGGTTACGGATATTGCAGTTTTGGTTGTTGCAGCTGATGACGGTGTCATGCCTCAGACAGTAGAAGCCATAAACCATGCGAAGGCTGCAGATGTTCCAATAATTGTTGCTATAACAAAAATCGATAAACCGAATACTAACATTGAACGTGTTAAACAACAATTGGCAGAACATGAACTTCTTCCTGAAGAATGGGGTGGAGATACAGTGGTTGTTCCTCTTTCTTCAAAGACCGGAGAAGGAATACCTCAGTTATTAGAAATGATATTGCTTGTTGCTGAAGTACTTGAACTAAAAGCTGATCCTACAAAACCTGCAAAAGGCGCGATAATCGAAGCCGAACTCGACAAAGGCAGAGGTCCGGTAGCTACGGTACTTATTCAAAACGGTACACTGCATACTGGAGACACAATTGTAGCGGGTGTTGCATATGGTCGTGTAAGGGCAATGATTGACGATAAAGGGAATAGAGTTGACATTGCAGGTCCTTCAACTCCTGTTGAAGTCTTGGGATTCTCTGAAGTACCTGAAGCCGGAGATACTCTTTATGTTGTTGGAGAAGATAAGCTTTCAAAACAAGTTGCTGAAGAACGTAAGGACAAGATAAAAGCTGAACAGTTGAAGGCAATCTCTAAGGTAACGCTTGACGATTTGTTTACACATATATCGGAAGGCAATATTAAAGAACTTGCTATTATAATAAAGGCGGACGTACAGGGCTCTGCTGAAGCGCTTAAACAGTCGCTTGAAAAACTATCAAATGACGTTGTGCATGTACGTGTCATACATAGTGGTGTCGGAGCGATTACAAAGCATGATATTCTGCTTGCAACTGCTTCAAGCGGTATCATAATCGGATTTAATGTAAGACCTGATCAATCAGCTAGAATGTCTCCGGACTATGATAATGTTGACATAAGAACATACAGGGTAATATACAATGCCATCGAAGATGTTGAGAAAGCTATGAAAGGACTACTTGAACCTGTATTTAAAGAAGTCGTTCTAGGGCACGCTGAAGTTAGACAGATATTTAAAGTATCAGGTGTGGGGACTGTAGCGGGCTGCTATGTACAAGACGGTAAAGTTACAAACAGCTCTTCAGTTCGAATTATAAGAAATGGTATTGTTATACATGAAGGCAAAATTGATACATTAAGGCGTTTCAAAGATGATGTCAAAGAAATTACTGCCGGTTATGAATGCGGCATCGGCATTAAGAACTTTAACGATGTTAAAGAAGGCGACGTCTATGAATTATATATGGATGAGCAAGTAGTTGATGAGGACTAATTAGATAAATATTTTAAGGAGTGATATATATGGCTTCTGTTAGAATGGACAGAATAAGCGAAGAAATAAAAAAAGCTATAGGTGATATATTGCTCTATGAGATAAAAGATCCGCGTATGTCTTCACTTGTATCAGTATTAAGAGTAGATGTTGCGGGAGATCTGTCATATGCGAAAGTACATCTTAGCATACTTGGCGATACAAAAATTAAGAAAGATACTATGGATGCCATTAAGAGCGCAAGAGGTTTTATTACTCGGGAATTAGGCAAAAAGGTAAAATTAAGAAAACTACCTCACTTGCAGTTTATCGAGGATACTTCTATTGAGTATTCTGTATATATGGAGAAAATGCTAAATAGCATAAAATCTGATCCGACAGATAGTTCTGAGGAATAAAATAATAATGAACGAGATTGTTAATATTATAAAAAACAATGATACATTCAATTTATATATGCATGTTTCGCCAGATGGAGATGCAATAGGATCTGCTGTGGCTTTACATGCTGCTCTTTTATATCTGGGTAAAAATTCGACGTTGATATGTGATGATGTTCCTGCTGCGCATTACAGCTTCATGTTTGAAAAGTATGGTATATTGATTCCTGAAAAGGCTAAATCTGTGCCTGTATCAATTGCTATAGACTGCGCAGATTTCAAAAGAATGGGCCGCGGTAAAAGTCTTTTTGAGAAATCTGCTGTTACCGTAAACATAGATCATCATTTAAGCAATCCTGAGTATGCAACTTATAACCATATTGAAGGCAATGCTTCTTCAACAGGTGAAATAATATCCGAACTTATTAAGATGCTTGGGGTTCCATTTGATTTAGAGATAGCAACTAATCTTTATGTAGCTATTTCAACTGACACAGGCTCTTTTGCATATTCAAATACTACGCCAAAATGCCATATACTCGCAGCGGAATTTATTGAACTGGGTGTAGATGTCGCAAGATTATCCTCGCAGCTTCAAAATAGCAGAAGCCTTGAAAAAACGAGATTAATAAGCTTAGCTATTTCTAAATTAGAGCTGTTTTTTAATGAAAAAGTAGGACTTATTTATATAGAACTTTCTGACATGGCAGCGCTTGGGGTTAAGCCTGAAGATTGTGAAAGTATTGTGGATTATATACGTGATATCGATACTGTTGAAGTAGCGATATTCATAAGAGAAATTAACAGCAAGAAATTCAAAATTAGTATGCGCTCGAAACTGTATGCAGATGTAGGCAGTATTGCTCAATCATACGGTGGCGGGGGGCATGTTAGAGCTGCTGGATTTTCTGTGGCCGGAGAATATGATAGAGTTAAAATTGAACTTTTGAGTTCTGTTGAGGGCATTTTGAATGAATGAGATTTCAGGTGTCGTAAATGTCTTGAAGCCTCCTGGGATGTCTTCTCATGGGGTTGTAAATGCGCTTCGAAGACTTTTTGAATTAAAGAAAATAGGTCATACCGGTACACTTGATCCTGGGGCCTCGGGAGTTTTGCCTATATGCATTGGAAGAGCTACAAAGATAACTGAGTATTTGATGGATAAAGATAAGATATATTATGCGCATCTCGTCTTTGGAAGATCTACTGATACACATGACAGTTATGGTACTACTATTGAATCTTCTGATGAAAGTGTCAATATAGAAGAACTCAAAAAAATATTACCTTATTTTACTGGCGAAATAGAGCAAGTTATTCCTGCCTTTTCAGCTAAAAAAGTAAACGGTCAAAAACTTTATGATTTGGCAAGAAAAGGAGAGAGTATAAATAATATAACCAAAAAAGTTACTGTAAACTCTTTGGACATTATTTGCGAAATAGATCCAAATATTTTTTTGCTCAAAATTAATTGTTCAATGGGTACATATATTAGATCTATCTGCAACGATATAGGAAACAGCCTAGGTATTCCATCCCATATGGGCGCATTGATACGTACCAAAAGCGGTAATTTCCAGATCGAGGATGCCTTTACACTGGATGAGCTAAACAATATGAAAGAAACAGGCTGTCTTGAAAAAGCCGTCATAACCATGGATGAAGCGTTATGCAATTACCCGGCAATTCATATTTTGCCTGAGTATAAGCAATATGTCAAAAATGGGCGAAAGATACCAGTTGAAAAAGCATTATTACAGGCTGATCCGCTAAACAAAAATATATATAGATGTTATTGTGATGAAATATTCTATGGTATAGCAAGCGTTAATGAACAACTTGTATGTTTAGAAAAATTACTTAATTTAGATATGGGGTAAAGTATGCTGATTTTACGCGATAAACTTGAAAATTTAGATATATCTAAAGATGGCATGGCTATGGCACTGGGTACTTTTGACGGAGTTCATAAAGGACATGCTGCGCTTTTGAATAAATTAATCGATATTTCCGGCAGCAAAAAACTTAATACACTTGTTTACACTTTTGACAATCAGCCTTTAAATGTGCTTTTTGAAGATGTCAAAACTAAATTCATAATGACACTTAAAGAAAGAGAAGAAGCAATTTCTAAATTCCCGATAGATTATCTTTTCATTAAGCATTTTGATAAACAGTACGCTGCGATGCCGCGTGAAAGGTTTGTTGAACATTTAATGACTTTTCCAAATCTTAAACACGTGGTAGTAGGGTTCAATTTCACTTTTGGCAAAAATGCCAAAGGTAATTCTTCTATTCTGAAAAAAGCACTTGAAGAGGCCGGAATCGAAGTTACAATCCTTTCTCCAGTTTTAGCAAATGACACACCTATAAGTAGCACAAATATCAGAAAATATATTGCTAAAGGAGATTTAGAGAAAGCAAGTGCTCTTTTAGGAAGATATTACAGTATTGAAAATATCGTAGTACCAGGTATGCAGATAGGTAATACGTTAGGGTTCCCAACAGCAAATATTAATTATGACAGGCATAAGATTTTGCCAAAAACAGGTGTATATGTAACAAAAACTACAGTAAATGGTACAGATTTTCCATCTATAACAAATGTCGGGTATAATCCAACTGTTACAACAAATAATAAAGATATAAAAATAGAAACGTATTTATTAGATTATAATGAATCGCTATACGGCGAAGAAATTAAAGTTAGTTTTATTAAAAGAATAAGAGACGAAAAAACTTTTGATTCAGTCACACAATTAAAAGAACAGATTGCCAAAGACGTTTTAACTGCACAGGAATACTTTTCAATACTGCATTAACAGCGTTTACAAAAGAATTTCACTGTGTTACAATTACTTATATTGATACCCATAGCAAGGTACTGCGAAACTCCAACGCGTTTCTTTGCTTTGTGGCATATAAATTATATGGAGGAATTACAATTGGACAAAACATCTAAAACAGAAATTATTGCTAAAAACCAATTGCATGAGGGGGATACAGGTTCTCCTGAAGTGCAGATCGCGCTGCTTACAGAGCGTATCAACAATTTAAATGAACACTTAACAAATAATAAAAAAGACCACCATTCAAGAAGAGGTCTTCTTAAGATGGTAGGTAAGCGCAGAGGCTTGCTTAATTATCTGAAAAATAAGGATATTGAGCGCTATAGAGCCGTAATTGCTAACTTAAACTTAAGAAAATAAGAGTAGAGCGGTTATACCGCTCTATTTTCAATACTTTTTTATAGGAGGAAAAAATGCATAGAGTCTTTGAGATGGACTTAGGGGATAAAAAGCTTGTTGTCGAAACCGGTAAATATGCTGAACAAGCAAACGGATCATGCATAATAAGATGTGGCGATACTGCGCTGCTGGTATGTGCTACAGCTGCATCAAAACCAAGAGATGGTATTGATTTTTTCCCATTAAGCGTTGAATTTGAAGAAAAATTATATTCAGTAGGTAAAATACCTGGTGGTTTTATAAAACGTGAAGGCAGACCTACAGAGAAAGCTATTTTAACTGCAAGAATGATCGACAGACCAATAAGACCGCTATTCCCAAAAGGATACTATAATGATGTACAAGTAGTTGCAACTGTTTTATCAGTTGATACAGAGATCCCGCCAGATGTATATGCTATGATAGGATCTTCTGTTGCATTGAGCATTTCGGATATACCTTTTGCAGGACCTACTGGTTCCGTTATAGTCGGTATGGTAGATGGTAAATATGTGCTCAATCCAAACACTGAGCAATCGCAGAACAGTCTTTTGCATCTAGTGCTTTCAGGTACTAAAGATGCGGTAATGATGGTTGAATGCGGTGCTAAAGAAGTTACTGAAGAACAAATGCTCGAAGCAATTATGTTTGGACATGAATACATAAAGCAGATTGTTGCTTTCCAAGAGCAGATCGTTGCTGAAATTGGAAAAGAAAAGATTGTTCCTGAATTAAAAACTATTGATCCTGAACTTGAAAAAAAAGTCCGTGATGCAGCAACTGAAAAAGTACGCTTTAGTCTTGACACTTTTGAAAGAGATGTTAGAGAAGAAAGATCAGCTAAGGTCGAAGAAGAAATGATAGCAATGTTCGAAGAAGAGTACCCTGACAGTGCTGAGCAGATAAGCAAGATTCTTTATAACATCACAAAAGAGATAGTTCGTGAGAAAATATTAAAGGGTATACGTCCAGACGGCAGAAAAACAGACGAGATAAGACCTATATGGTGTGAAGTAGGCTTGCTTAAGAGACCGCATGGAAGTGCTGTATTCACAAGGGGGCAGACACAGGTTATGACTATAGCTACTCTTGGTGCTATGGGCGAAGTCCAGATTCTTGATGGTCTTGGCATTGATGACTTTAAGAGATATATGCATCACTATAACATGCCACCTTACAGTACAGGCGAAGCAAAGCCAATGCGTGGGCCTAACAGGCGTGAAATTGGTCATGGAGCTCTTGCTGAACGTGCTCTTGAACCAATGATACCATCTGAAGAAGACTTTCCTTATGCAATAAGGCTTGTTTCAGAGGTCATAAGCTCGAACGGTTCTACATCACAGGCAAGCGTTTGCGGAAGCACACTTGCTCTTATGGATGCTGGCGTACCAATAAAAGCACCTGTTGCAGGTATTGCAATGGGGCTAATTAAAGACACAGAGTCATCAAATGTTGCTATTCTTACTGATATTCAAGGCCTTGAAGACTTCTTGGGCGATATGGACTTCAAAGTAGCTGGTACAGCAAAAGGTATAACAGCTATACAGATGGATATAAAAATAAAGGGTATTGACAGAGATATACTTCAGAGAGCTCTTGAACAAGCTCGAGTAGGTAGATTGTTTATTCTTGATAAAATGCTTGAAACATTGCCTGCACCAAGGAAAACACTATCACCTTATGCGCCAAAGATTATTAGGTTCACTATTGATCCTGACAAGATCAGAGAGGTAATAGGACCTGGCGGAAAGATGATAAATAAGATTATCTCTGAAACAGGCGTTAAGATTGACATCGAAGATGATGGTCGAGTATTTATTTCAACACCTGATGAAGCAGCAGCTCAAAAAGCTAAATCTATGATTGAAGGAATAGTCAAAGACGTTAAAGTTGGAGATGTCTTCCTTGGGAAGGTCGTTCGCATAATGCCATTTGGTGCTATAGTAGAATTTGCTCCAGGAAAAGACGGAATGGTGCATATATCGAAATTAGCAAACGAGCGTGTTGAAAAGGTAGAGGATGTTGTCGCTTTGGGCGATGAGATAATGGTCAAAGTAATTGACATGGATAAGACTGGTAAAATTAGCCTATCCAGAAAAGATTTGCTACCTAGCCTTAAAAAAGAGGATAAATAATATAACACTTCAAAGTAATGGCACAATGCTTTAGCGCGTTGTGCTTTATTTTTGAATTAATTATCATGTTTTAGCACACCTTAACTTAAGAAAATCAATTGTGGAGGATGCTATGTTTATTGAAACATTAAATAACGGCATACAAGTTATAGGTGAACAGATTGATTCAGTTTCTTCTACTACTATAGGAGTCTGGGCCAAATCCGGTTCACTATATGAAAACCAAAACGAAGGCGGTATTTCGCACTTCATAGAACATATGATATTCAAAGGAACCCAAAAAAGAAGCGCTTCTGATATTGCATTTGAAATGGATGCTATAGGCGGACAGATAAACGCATTTACAGCTAAAGAATGCACATGCTTCTATGTAAAAACTATAAGCGATTATGCCGATGAAGCAACAGAAGTCTTATGTGATATTGTCTGCAGCAGCGTGTTTGATCCAAAAGAAATGGAAAAAGAAAAAGGCGTTGTTATAGAAGAAATAGGAATGGTAGAAGATACGCCGGAAGATTATGTGCATGATCTATTGGCAGAAAGCTATTACCGAGATTATCCTCTTGCAAGGCCTATACTCGGTACTAGAGAAAGCGTAAAATCAATTACAAGAGATATGATAATCGATTATATGAACAGACATTATATCTCAGATAATATTATCGTTTCTATAGTCGGCAAATTTGATAAGGGCAATATGCTAAAACTGCTTGAAAAGGATCTTAGCTGTATAAAAGGCAAAAAAGCTGAACCTCTTGAAATAGCTTTTAAACCACAAAAAAACTCAATATTCAAGAAGAAGGATACAGAGCAGACACATATCTGCCTAGCGCTTCCAGGCTATAAAATGGAAGATGACAGGACATATTCTCTTATCGCTCTATCAAATCTTTTTGGAGGCGGTATGAGCTCAAGGCTTTTCCAAAACATACGTGAGAAAAACGGACTTGTTTATTCTGTTTATTCGTATATTTCTTCGTACAGTCATGTTGGGATGTTTGGTATATATGCGGGTACAAATGACAATCAAGCCCAAAAAGTTGTTGACCTTATTTATAAAGAGATTGACGACATAAAAAAGAATTCGTTTAATAAAGACGAATTTTTGAGGGCAAAACAACAAATGAAAGCAAGTTATATTATGGGCCTTGAAAGCACTTTTAACAGAATGAACGCACTTGGAAAAGCTTTATTATTACAGGAAAAAATACGTACAGTTGAAGAGACTATTGAGAAAATTGAAGCTGTGAATATAGACGATGTTGAAAAGATTTTGCCTGAAGTATTTGATACAGAAAATATATGCAGTTCAGTAATAGGAAAATCCGAACTTAAGATATGATTTTATTTTTTGGGGTTGATTTAAAATGGCAAAAGATAAACTTGATATACTTTTTGAAATGCAGAACTCACTAGATAAAGAGATAGAAATAACAAGAAACCTTGGCGGCATTTCAAAAGATGTCTGGATTCAAAAAGAAACACTTGCAATGCTTTCAGAGTTAGCAGAATTAATTGATGAAGTCAACTTTAAGTGGTGGAAAAACCCAAAAGAAATTGACGAGAATAAAGTTAAGGGTGAGCTTATCGATATATTGCATTTCTTTATGTCAATGTGCCTTAAAATGGGAATGACGGCTGAAGAAGTGTATAATATATATGTTGAAAAAAATAAAGAAAATTTTGACAGACAACATGGGAAATCGGAGAAGTCTGGTTATAGTATAGAGGAGTTCAATAAATCAGCCAGTAAATAAGCGCATTTTTGTGCTTATTTTTTTTGCCTTTGCTCATACTATTAAAAACAGCAAAGGAGCAAACAATGAATTCATTAGAAAATGAAACTCAAAATGAGCAAAAGCCTGAACCTAATCCTGAATCGGCAAGTGAAACACTAGAAGAATATGGTTCTTCGCATTTACCAAAAGCCGCTGAAAGCAGAATACACTGCATATCAATTATTGGGCAGATTGAAGGACATTTAGTATTGCCTCCACAAAACAAAACTACTAAATACGAGCATATAATCCCACAGCTTATTGCAATAGAGCAAAGCAAAGAAATAGAAGGTTTTTTGCTTATTATGAACACTATTGGAGGAGATGTCGAGGCTGGTCTTGCAATTGCGGAAATGATAGCAAGTATGGATAAACCTTCAGTTTCGCTTGTGCTAGGCGGAGGTCATTCAATAGGTGTCCCTCTTGCTGTAAGCACCAATTACTCGTTTATTGCCGAAAGTGCAACAATGACTATACATCCGGTGCGCATGAACGGACTTATAATAAGTGTGCCTCAAACATATGAATATTTTAATAAGATGCAGGAACGTGTCGTAACGTATATAGTGGATCATTCAAAGATAAAGAAAGAGATACTGAATGAACTTATGACAAATACCGGCGAAATGATGAACGATATTGGCACTATATTGCTTGGAAAAGAAGCAGTTGATTATGGGATAATAGACGAAGTGGGTGGGCTCAGTGATGCTTTGAAAAAACTTGAAACACTTATTGCGGAGAAAAAGAAATGAGTTTTATTTATTCGATATTACCATATGAAAAATTATATGAAGAAGAACTTAATAAGAGTACCATTACCAGTGAGGAAATTACATATAAAGGTATGATACTGCAGGGACAAAGGCAAAAAGACAACACATTTTTGATAAACCGTGTTATTAGTACAGACCCTTCAAAATATCTTGATTCCTCATTTGCACCGGGCAGCGTGATTAAAATATAAACGTTTGATATTAAACTTAAAACGTACAAATGTGCTCGAATAAATTGATAAAACGCCACGAAAATGTTATTATATTAAGATAATAGATATAATGTTGGAGTGGTTATTTAATGCCGAGAGTTTCAAAGAAAACAGCAAAGAATAGAGAAATAATAGGACTTGTCATAATTACACTTGGCATTTTTGCTATACTTACAATATTTACACAATCAACAGGAATTGTTGGCAAAGTAATAAAGCCTGTACTTTTTGGTATATTTGGCTTCTTGGGCTATATAATTCCTTTTTTGTTTATTGTACTTGGTACAATGATCGTTATCTCCAGAAAAAAACATGTACATACTCTGAAAGTAGTTATCGCTACTATTGGTTCTGTCTGTATAATGCCTTTAATACATATCATATTGACTTCTAACATAGCAGCAGGTACTTTTAAAGATTATATAGCCGATGCATATGCACTTAACTATTCAGGCACGATTTCTGGCGGCGGCGGTTTTTCTGCGCTTATAGCATATCCTTTCTTAAAATATTTTGGTTTTACCGGCTCAATATTAATATTGTTTGCAATTATTTTTGCATGCGCAATAATTGTGACTAGATTATCATTAAAGAAAATGCTAACAAGCGGAGCAGATAAAATGATGGATGCTATAGACAAGCAAAAGCAGTTTATACAAACAAAAAAAGAAGAAAAAGAACTTGCTAAAGAAAATTTAAGGCTGCTTAATAATGAAGGGTTATATGTAGATACGATAGAAGAAAAAGGTCTTAAGATGTTTACAGTGAGCGATATTGCAGATGACAATAAAAAAGCCAATAACTTGAAAGATCCAAAAGATCCCCCATTTGCAGTAAACCATTATAATGAAAATACAGGGGTTGTTTCAAAAACAAAAACTACTGCTAATGCAAACGATAAAGAAGAAAAAGCTGAAGCAATAGTAGTAAAACAGTCAGCTAATTATATAAAACCACCTATCCAACTTCTTTCACTTCCAAAAGGTCTTAGAAGCACTATAGACAAAGACGATGTACGCACTAAAGCAAAAATCCTTGAAGAAACATTTAAAAGCTTTGGTATAACAGTAAAAGTCACTAATGTTTCAAAAGGTCCTGCAATAACACGCTATGAACTGCAGCCAGCTCCCGGTGTAAAAGTTTCTAAAATAGTTAATCTTTCTGATGATATCGCACTCAATCTTGCTGCCCCTGGCGTTAGGATCGAAGCGCCTATACCCGGAAAAGCTGCTGTTGGCATAGAGGTGCCAAATAGTGTGATTTCAACAGTTGCTCTTCGTCAAGTATTGGAATCATCGGAGTTTAGGCAGCATACTTCAAGTGTTGCTTTTGCACTTGGCAAAGATATTGCTGGAAACAATATAATAGCAGATATAGCTAAAATGCCTCATTTGCTTATCGCAGGCGCTACCGGATCAGGAAAGAGTGTTTGTATAAACGATATGCTTATTAGCTTATTATACAAAGCATCACCTAAAGAGCTGCGCCTTATAATGATAGATCCTAAGGTCGTAGAATTGAGCGTATATAATGGAATACCTCATTTGCTTACTCCTGTCGTCACAGATCCTAAAAAAGCTTCCGGTGCACTTAACTGGGCTTTGCAGGAGATGACGACCAGATATAAAAAATTCGCAACCATCGGCGTTAGGGATATAGCAAGTTATAATACTTCTATATTAAGCGAAAATGAAAAGAAAGAAGACCCGCTTTATCACCTTGTGGTCATTGTTGATGAGCTTGCTGATCTTATGATGGTTGCACCGAATGACGTAGAGGACGCTATTTGCCGTATAGCACAAATGGGCAGAGCAGCCGGCATACATTTAGTAATAGCAACACAAAGACCGTCTGTAGATGTTATTACGGGTGTCATTAAAGCTAATATTCCTTCAAGAATAGCTTTTGCCGTTGCTTCACAGGTTGATTCACGTACAATACTTGATATGGGAGGAGCAGAAAAACTACTTGGCAGAGGTGACATGCTGTATTATCCAAGCGGTTATCCAAAGCCAGTAAGGGTACAGGGCGCTTTTGTTTCTGATAAAGAAGTTGAAAATGTTATTTCTTTCATAAAGAAACAGTCTGAGCCTGAATATGATGAGCATGTTACAAAAGAAATAGAGACATCTGCCGATACAAAAGCTCAAGTAAAACGAGAGAATGATATGGATGAACTTATGCCGGAAGCAGTAAAGATTGTAATGGATTCCGGACAAGCTTCGATTTCTTTGCTTCAAAGGCGCCTTAGAGTAGGATATGCGAGAGCAGCTAGACTTATAGATGAAATGGAACAACAGGGAATAGTAAGCGGATTTGAAGGCAGCAAACCTAGAAATATCCTTATAGGCGAAGCAAAATATAACGAATTATTTGGGCAGAAAGACGCAGCAGAAGAATAAGAGGAGCAAGTATGGTTAATATTGGTGTTATTTCTTTAGGGTGTCCTAAAAATAGAATAGATACAGAACTGATGCTTGGGTATATACTTAATAATAAAAATTATTCTTTAGTTACCGATGAAAGCAAAGCGGACGTAATCATTATAAACACCTGTGGATTTATCGACGAAGCAAAAACAGAAGCAATAGATACAATTTTAGAAGCAGCGAAGTATAAAAAGACTGGCAATCTTAAAAAACTTATTGTAACAGGATGTCTATCAAAAAGATATAATACTGAACTTGCAAGTGAAATGCCTGAAGTAGATGCAATACTTGGAATAAATCAATATCATAAGATAGTGGAGATAATAGACAGTATAAATAATAAACAACTTATTGACACAGAAGGAGAGCTTTACGAGTATAATTATCTTCAAAGAGTAATAACGACACCACCGCACTATGCATATATCCGTATAGCTGACGGTTGCAATAACTTTTGTTCATTCTGTGCCATTCCATATATAAGAGGCAGATACAACAGCCGAAAAATAGAAGATATTTTGCATGAAGCACAGATGCTTATAGATAAAGGCGTAAAAGAAATCATTTTAGTGGCTCAGGATACAACAAGATATGGCATAGATATATATGGTGAACCTAAACTGAAGGAGCTGCTTGAAAAATTAAGCGATATGGACATAAAATGGCTAAGATTATTATATGCTTATCCTGAAACGCTTACAGACGATCTTTTGGATCTGATGGCTCAAAAGGAAAATATCTGCAAATATATTGACATGCCTATACAACATATAAATGACGATATACTTAAATCCATGAACAGGCGCTCAGATAGTTTGATGATAAAAAACAGAATTGAGAAAATACGCTCTTATACTTGTTCATTCACGCTTAGGACTTCCTTGATTGTGGGTTATCCCGGTGAAACAGATGAGCAATTTAATGAACTGCTCAAATTTTTAAAGGATTATCCAATTGATAGAGTCGGAGCATTTTCTTATTCCAGAGAAGAAGGTACAAAAGCTTATAACATGCCTGATCAGATAAGCGATGAAATAAAAGATGACAGGCTAAACAGACTGCTTACTATTCAGGAACAAGTTAATGATGAATTAAACAAAAAAAAGATTGGGAATACTCTTTCAGTTATTATAGACGACTATGACGAAGATATATTTATGTATATTGGAAGATCCCAAGGTGAAGCTCCTGAAGTGGATGAACCTATACTCATAGCCTCACCTGATGAGTTGGATTATGGTGAGTTTTATAATGTTATTATAAAAGATGCGAAACAATATAATCAAATAGGAGAAATAGCTGATGAATCTTGCTAATAAGCTTACATTAACACGAATATTTTTAGTGCCCATATTTCTGCTTATGTTTTATTTACCGATAAAGTATAATAATACATATGCTGCCATAATATTCATCATTGCTTCTCTGACAGATACTCTAGATGGATATATCGCAAGAAAATATGATCTTATTTCTAACTTCGGTAAATTTATCGATCCTATAGCTGATAAACTGCTTGTCACATCATCTCTTATAATTCTCGTTCAAATTGGGAAACTAGATGCTATAATAGCAATAATAATGATTGCAAGGGAATTTGTTATAAGCGGCTTTAGGCTTGTTGCAGCTGTAGAAGGTATTGTTATAGCTGCTGGATGGCTGGGAAAAGTAAAAACAGTTCTTCAAATTATTGCAATAGTTGCTATGCTGCTTAATGATGTATTTTTGCCATCGCTTTTAGTGCCGCTAGGGAATACTATTATGTGGCTTGCGCTGTTCTTCTCGGTTATTTCTGCTGCCGAATATTTTGTTCGCAATAAAGCAGTCTTGGCAAGAATAATTTCCGCAAGATAGAGAGGGTGTTTTTATGATCGCTGAGATCATCTCAGTCGGAACAGAATTACTTTTGGGACAAATTGTAAATACTGATGCTCAGTTTATTTCTCAACAACTTAGTGAATTAGGCATAGATGTATATAATATTACAACTGTAGGCGACAATGATAAGCGCTTAAAAGAAGCTGTGGCGCTTGCACTTACAAGAGCAGATATAATCATCACGTCAGGCGGATTAGGACCAACCGAAGATGATTTGACAAAGCAGACCATATCAGATTACCTTGGGCTGGAATTAGTTCTGGATAAAAAAACAAACACTGATTTAATTAATTTTTTTGCTAAACGCAATTCAAAAATGACACAAAACAATATGAGACAAGCCTATTTCCCTAAAGGATGCCTCATTCTTGATAATGGCATGGGCACTGCGCCGGGCTGCCTTATTGAGCAAAACGGAAAGACAATAATCATATTACCTGGACCTCCAAGCGAACTGCAGCCAATGTTTTTAAACAGTGTAAGACCGTATCTCGAAAGCAAATCTGAAAATAAAATCGTATCAAGGGTTTTAAGAATATTCGGTATGGGAGAATCAGCAGTTGAAGATGCACTTATGGAACTAATTGATACACAAACAAACCCTTCTATCGCAACATATGCTAATTTTGGAGAAGTTACTTTAAGACTTACCGCTAAAGTCAAAAAAGGTGAAAATGAGAACTTATTGCTCGATCCTTTAGAAGACAAAATAAGAAAAATAATTGGTAAATTCATATATGGTTATGATGATACCTCCTTAGCAAAAGTTACTGCTGATCTTCTTAAAGAGCTAAATGTTAAAGTGGCTATTGGCGAATCAGTTACAGGTGGACTCTTGACCAGCAGTTTAGTAGATATAAGCGGCATATCTTCGCAACTTATTGAAGGCATAGTTTGTTATAGCAATGAATCAAAAATAAATAGATTGGGCGTCTTAGAATGCACTATCAAGCAATATGGGGCGGTCAGCTGTGAAACTGCACTAGAAATGGCTGAAGGTGCATTAAAGTCTTCCGGGGCCGATATAGCCCTATCTACAACAGGTTATGCAGGTCCACAAACAGATGACGAAGAGGTTGGCCTTGTTTATATAGGCTTAGCTGATAAATGCGGTTCATATGCTAAGAAATTCTATTTTCCTTGGAACAATAGAGCTAATATTAGAAAGATAACAGTGTACAACGCTCTTAATATTCTTAGACTGCATCTTTTAGAACGAAAAAAGGCGATCGAATTATATAAATAATAAATAGTGAGTGAGGTAATCGGAATGGAAGGAAAAACAAAAGCGCTAGATTTAGCACTGGCGCAAATTGAAAAGCAATTTGGTAAAGGTTCAATAATGAAATTAGGGGATAGCCAGATACAAAATGTATCAACGATATCTACTGGCTGCCTTGCTCTCGATTTAGCACTTGGTGTTGGGGGAATACCAAGAGGTAGAATAGTCGAAATATTCGGGCCCGAATCCTCTGGTAAAACGACAATAGCACTTCATATAATAGCTGAAGCACAAAAAGCAGGAGGAATAGCTGCTTTTATTGATGCTGAGCATGCGCTCGATCCTATCTACGCTAAAAACCTTGGTGTAGATGTGGATAACCTTTATGTATCTCAGCCTGATACTGGTGAACAGGCTTTGGAGATAACGGAAGCGCTTGTCAGAAGCGGAGCTATTGATGTAATAGTAATCGACTCTGTTGCTGCACTTGTTCCAAAAGCTGAAATAGATGGCGAGATGGGCGATTCGCATGTTGGACTTCAAGCGCGCCTTATGTCCCAGGCACTTAGAAAACTTGCAGGTGTAATAAACAAATCTAATACATCTGCCATCTTTATAAACCAGCTTCGTGAAAAAGTCGGAGTAATGTTTGGAAACCCTGAAGTTACGCCAGGAGGAAAGGCACTTAAATTTTATGCAACGATACGTATGGATGTCAGAAAAGGTGAGGCATTAAAGAACGGTGCTGAAATAATCGGAAATAAAACAAAAGTCAAGATAGTTAAAAACAAAGTTGCTCCGCCATTTAGAACAGCTGATTTCGATATGATATATGGAGAGGGTATTTCAAAAGAAGGTACGATCTTGGATATGGCTGTTGAGAGAAATCTTGTTCAGAAATCCGGCGCTTGGTTCTCTTATGGCGATCTGCGCATGGCACAAGGCCGTGACAATGCAAAAACATTCCTGAAAGATAATCCGGAAATCATGCAGGCGCTTGATGTTGAAATCCGAAAAGAGCTTTCCGGACCAATACCTCTTGAGATTGGATCTATTGACAACGACACGGAATAATCGCGCGAAAATTTAAAATAAACATACCTAAATGCATAAATATGCTGCTAAGAGCGCTATCCTTCTTGACAACGCTTTTGGCAGCATTTAAAATATAGTTAACATAGGGTAAGTTTAAACTATGTTTAACTAGTTATTTAAATATTGATAGCACACTATATTCAGGAGGTGTAACTTAATTTGGACAATCTAATAATACCTATTGTAACCGGTGTTATTACTTTGATTGTCGGCATTTGGGGCGGAATTACATACAGAAAAAACGTTTCTGAAGCAAAAATACAAAAAACTGAGACACTTGTAAAGACAATGCTAGATGATGCTCAGAAAAAGGCTGAAGCCCTAAAAAAAGAAATGATCTTAGAAGCTAAAGAAGATATTCTAAGACAACGAAATGAATTTGAAAAGGAAACGCGTGACAGACGTGCTGAAACGCAGCGTATTGAAAGAAGATTACAACAACGAGAGGAAAGTCTAGATAAAAAACTTGATACTTTAGTATCAAAAGAAGACATTTTGCAACAGAAGCAACATGAGCTAGATGAACTTCAGGAATCTTTAACCGATTTACGTGAAAAGCAATTACACGAATTAGAGAAAATTTCCAGTTTAACAGTCGAAGAAGCTAGAGAATTATTAATTGAAAGTATTCAAAATGATGCTAAGCACGATGCTGCTATTATGGTAAGAGAAATAGAAGCTAAGGCTAAAGACGAAGCAGAAAAAAAAGCAAGGAATATTATTAGTCTCGCTATACAAAGATATGCAGCAGACCATGTAGCTGAAGCAACTGTGTCAGTGGTACAGTTGCCCAACGATGAAATGAAAGGTCGTATAATCGGACGTGAGGGAAGAAATATACGTGCACTTGAAACGGCTACTGGTGTTGAACTTATAATAGATGATACACCCGAATCGGTTATACTTTCGGGATTTGATCCTGTTAGAAGAGAAATAGCCCGTATAGCGCTTGAAAAGCTTATTTTAGATGGAAGGATACATCCGGCACGCATAGAGGAAATGGTTGAGAAGGCGCGGAAAGATGTTGAAGCTCAGATAAAAGAAGCCGGCGAGCAAGCAGTATTTGAAACAGGTATACATGGCATACACCCAGAGCTTGTTAAATTGCTAGGTAGATTGAAATACCGTACCAGTTATGGCCAAAATGTATTAAAGCACTCATTAGAAGTATCTTATTTAGCTGGGATTATGGCAGCAGAACTTGGCGCAAATATTGCGATTGCAAAACGCGGAGGATTATTACATGATATAGGTAAAGCACTCGATCATGAAATAGAAGGTCCACATGTTAAAATCGGTGTTGATGTATGTAAACGTTATAAAGAAAGTCAATCGGTAATTCATTGTATTCAGGCTCATCACGGCGATGTGGAAGCAACTACTGTTGAAGCAGTGCTTGTTCAAGCGGCTGATACTATTTCAGCAGCTAGACCCGGTGCAAGACGAGAGACTTTACAAAACTATATTAAACGACTGGAAAAACTTGAAGAAATTGCAAATTCATTTGAAGGTGTCGACAAATCTTTCGCCATTCAGGCAGGAAGAGAAGTACGTATAATGGTTAAACCAGAGAATGTTAATGACGCAGCAACAGCTCTATTAGCTAAAGATATATGTAAACGAATTGAAAAAGAATTGGATTACCCAGGACAAATTAAAGTTAGTGTAATTAGAGAAATGCGATCTGTTGAATATGCGAAGTAACGACTGCTTACAAAAGCTAAAGGATATACAAACCGTATATCCTTTTCGTTTATTTTAAATAAAAAAGGATGGATCTTTATGCAAAATTTAATGCCGATAGCTGATACACATTGTGATTTTTTATATCATATGGCATTTTCAGATAGGAGCATATATGCACCACCAGAAAAAGATAACCATATCACCAAAGACGGACTTCTAAATGGCGGATATGTATTACAGGTATTTGCAATTTGGGTAGACGCACTTAGGAAGAGCTTTTATGCAGACGCAGTCAAAATGGCTGATTCATTTAATAAATTAATAGAAACAACACCGGAAATAGTACATGTCAAAGACCCAAGCGATTTCCAAAAAATTAATCCCGGCGAAAATTTTGGAGCAATACTGTCGGTAGAAGGATTAGGCGAAGCTACAGAAGGTGAACTTGACCGTATTAAAGAGTTCTACGATAGAGGAGCGCGCATGATGTCTTTTACATGGAACAATGAGAATGAATTTGCTTATGGCGCATGGTGCGATAAAGATCTGGGACTAAAAGAAAAAGGATTCAAAGCACTTGAAATACTTAACGAGCTCAACGTTGCAGTAGATGTTTCACATCTTAATATAGGTGGTTTCTGGAATGTTGTAGAACGTTCAAAAAGCCCTATATTAGCGTCACACTCCAATGTACATTCGCTTTATAGTTCAAAAAGGAATTTGTTCGATGATCAAATCAAAGCTATAATAGACAAAAACGGCTATATAGGTGTATCTTATTATCCGCCGTTTTTAGGCAAACATTTTGTCAGCGTCAAACATGTAGTTAAAAATATTGAATATATAGCTTCTCTTGGTGGAATAGATCATGTAGGACTTGGCAGCGATTTTGATGGCATGCAAAAAACACCAACAGGACTTTCAGGATCACAGGAAGTTCAGAATATACCGGAAGAATTAGCAAAATTGAATTATTCCGAAGAGCAAATAAAGAAAATTTGTGCTTTAAATTTCATCGATTATATTGTAAACTTTTTATAAAATAAAGTGTGGGAGATTGTTATGCATAATACTTATGAAAATCCTTTAGTCAACAGATATGCCAGCAAAGATATGTCATATCTGTTCTCTGATGAAAAAAAATTCACTACATGGCGTAAACTTTGGGTTGCTCTGGCTGAATCAGAAGCAGAGCTTGGTTTGCCGATATCAAATATGCAAATAGAAGAACTCAAAGCACATATAAATGACGTTGATTATGAAGCAGCAGCACAGAAAGAAAAAGAAGTCAGACATGATGTCATGGCGCATGTACTTACTTATGGACAGCAATGTCCTAATGCAAAACCGATAATACATCTCGGAGCCACATCATGTTTTGTTGGCGATAATACAGATCTTATGATTATGAAAGAGGCATTGGATCTTGTAGAAAGAAAATTGCTTGGCGTCTTAAAGCTGCTTTCAGATTTTGCTGTAAAGTATGCTGATATGCCGATGCTTGGCTATACACATCTTCAACCAGCTCAATTGGTTACTGTAGGCAAAAGGGCCGCATTATGGCTGCAAGAGTTCCTTATTGACTATGAGCAGCTCCAGCCTACGAAAATGGCTATCAAGCTGCGCGGTGCAAAAGGAACTACAGGTACTCAAGCAAGTTATTTGGAGCTGTTCGAAGGTGATACTGAAAAAGTATCAAAACTAGATGAGCTCATAACAGAAAAATTAGGGTATAATAAATCTTTTCCAATAACAGGGCAAACATACCCAAGAAAACTTGATACGATCGTATTAAATGAATTGTCTTTGATAGGGCAAAGCGCATATAAATTTGCAAACGATTTAAGATTATTGCAACATTTAAAAGAAATAGAAGAGCCTTTCGAATCAAAACAGATTGGCTCATCTGCAATGGCCTACAAGCGAAACCCTATGAGAAGCGAACGTATTTGCGCTCTTTCAAGATATCTTATGACATTACCGCTTAATACCGCTATGACTGCTTCTACGCAGTGGTTTGAGCGTACGCTTGATGATTCTGCAAATAAACGTATTGTTATCGGTCAGGCTTTTTTAACTGTTGATGCTATATTAAATCTTATGCTTAATGTACTTTCTGGGTTAGTTGTTTATGAGAAAGTTATAAATAAACATATAATGGAGGAACTTCCATTTATGGCAACAGAAAATATTCTAATGGATGCTGTAAAAAATGGAGGAGACAGGCAAGAGCTTCACGAAAAGATAAGACAATATTCTATTGAAGCAGGAATAAATGTTAAAGAACGCGGACTTTCAAACAATCTTATTGAGCTAATAAGAGAAGACGATGCGTTTAAAAACGTACTAAGCAATTTAGATGACATTCTCGATCCACAAAAATATATTGGTATGGCTCCAAAGCAGACTATTGATTTTGTGAAAACATATGTAGAGCCGATTCTAAAAGAAAAAGAAGAGTTAATATTATTAAAAAACAGCGTAACTGTATAGTCGTTTACAAACAATATATAAAGGGTATATAATAAGCAAAATATATACTTAAGTTATATTAAGGAGGGTATATTATGGGTTTGTTCGATGATATAGGAAACACTTTCAATAAGGTAGCAAATACTACGATAAAAAAATCAAAAGATCTTACTGAACTTACTAAATTATCTTTAAAATTGAATACTGAAGAGGGAGAACTTGCTAAATTATACGAAGATTTTGGAAAATATCAGTATAATACAGCAAAAAACATTGAAAAAGCTGATATAAAAGACTATATCGCGCTTATAGATGAAAAAATAAAAGCGATAGAGCAAATTAAAGATGATATCGAACTGCTAAAAGGTGTAATAATATGCCCAAAATGCGGAACGAAGAACAAGAGCGAGGATACTTACTGTTCTAACTGCGGGACTAAGCTGCCAAAACCTGAGCAGGAAGAACCAAAAGCCGATCCTGATGCCAACAACAAGGAAGATCATTAAAAAAAGGCCGCTAATAAAGCGGCTTATTTTTGGCAGGGGCAGAAGGACTTGAACCCTCAAGGACGGTTTTGGAGACCGTAATGTTACCAATTACATCATGCCCCTTTATTATGGTTGCAAAGTTTATTATAAGATAATGTACATTAATAGTCAAGGAGGATTTATATGAAATTAGAGAGTGTTGGGTTTATTGGTTGTGGTAATATGGGCAGTGCGATGATAAATGGGCTAATTAGAAAAAATGTCCTTGACCCAAAAGGAATTTATGCATTTGACAACGATTCAGAAAAATTAAGTGCTTTATGCACTAAACTTAATATAAATGCAGCATCGTCTGTTGTTGATATCGCTCAAAAATGTAAATATATAATACTTGCAGTTAAACCTTATGTTGTAAAAACTGTGCTAAATGAAATGAATACTTATTTGTTAGATAGCAATATAATCATTTCAATAGCAGCAGGTGTTACATCAAGAGCTCTTTCTGACGCCTCGGATACGAAAAGAGTGGTAAGGGTAATGCCTAATACTCCAGCATTGGTTGGCGAAGGCGCAAGTGCTGTCGTGTTTAATAAAAACATAGACATAACAGAGCAGCAGTTTATTATTGAGCTTCTTGAAACACTGGGGAAGACCTACATAATAGATGAAAAGCTTATGGATGCTGTTGGTGCCGTCAGCGGAAGTGGTCCGGCATATGTTTATATGTTCATTGAAGCTCTGGCTGATGCAGGCGTCCTTGGAGGACTTAACAGACAGATGGCGTATGAGTTAGCTGCTCAGACTGTCCTGGGTTCGGCTAAAATGGTACTTGAAACCGGCAAGCATCCAGGAGCTCTTAAAGATGACGTTTGTTCACCAGGTGGCTCAACTATTGAAGGAGTAAAGTCTTTTGAAGAAAATGGCTTTAGGGGGACAATAATAAATGCTGCAGTGGCTGTAATGAATAAAACTAAAAAAATGGCTGAGGAGCAATAACTTGAAAGACGTTACCATTTATACGGATGGAGCATGCTCTTATAATCCAGGCCCAGGCGGCTGGGCCGCAATACTTATTTTTAAAGGCACGCAAAAAGAACTTTCCGGTTTCGTAAAAGAAACAACCAATAACAGAATGGAATTATTCGCTGTTATTCAAGGGTTAAGAGCTCTAAAAGAGCCTTGCAATGTTTTGGTACATACAGACAGCGCTTATGTTTCAAATGCCTTTTTAAAGAAATGGATAGCTGCATGGGAAAAAAACGGATGGAAAACAAGCAAGAAAGAGCCTGTTGAAAATCAAGATCTTTGGAAATTGCTTTTGCATTATACTAAAATACATAATGTGACTTGGGTAAAAGTAGAAGGCCATTCTGATAATGAATTAAACAATAAATGTGATATGCTAGCAAGAGAGCAAATTAAAAATGCTAAGCTGTCATTATTTGATTAAAAAGGTGAATATAACTATTCGTAAAAGACAAGTTTTGCGAATAGTTTATGTGAAATGTTTTTTTAGAATCAATTTAATAATGCATTGCTAATGCATTATTATTCATTTATATTTCATTCAACTTTTTTTCTAGAGCTTTCTGCTTATTGTTTTTTAGAATAATAAATTCAAAAAAACAACAGAAACATTTGTTCTTTTTATTATTATGTTATATTATATATTTATATAAATTTAAATTAATTAAAGGATGTCTATTTGTGCTTGAAAATGAATATTACAAAAACAGCAAACTAAATCTTAATAATCGTTTAAAAGAACTTGAAAAAGAACTGCCTGATTTTTGTACTGATTTTTTTATGGGCATAGAACCTACGACCTCTCCTCTCACCCGGCTGAATTATGCTTATGATCTTAGAGTTTTTTTTAATTTTTTAATTTTAGAAGTACCTTCGTTTAAAAATAAAGCTATAAACGAAATTACTCTTAAAGATTTTGATGAGCTTGAATTAAAAATTTTTGAGCAATATCTTAATTATTTAACTTATTATAATAAAGATAATGAGATTATTGAAAACCATAATACTGGCAAAGCTAGAAAAATAGCTTCTTTGAAATCATTTTCAAGATATTTTTATAAAAAAGAAAAAATCAGTGAAAACAAAGTTGCGCTTATTGATTCTCCAAGCATTAAAGAAAAAACGATTGTTCGGCTTGAGCCTGATGAAGTAGCTAATCTTATTGACGCTGTTGAAAACGGTAATACTCTTTCAAAAAAACAGCAGGAATACCATACAAAAACAAAATTACGTGATACGGCCATACTTACTCTTTTTTTAGGGACAGGCATACGTGTTAGTGAGCTTGTTGGATTAAATATTAATGATATCGATTTTAAATCGAATGCTTTCGTAGTAACTCGCAAAGGAGGTAATCAAGTAACGCTATATTTTGGTAATGAAGTTAGAAATGCGCTGCTTGATTATCTTAAGGAAAGAAAACTAATTACTGCCGAAACTGGGAGCGAAAATGCACTTTTCCTTTCTTTGCAAAGAAAACGACTCACACAAAGATCCATACAAAATCTAGTGAAAAAATACAGTAAAACGGTTACGCCTTTAAAAAATATTTCACCACATAAACTTAGGTCTACATTTGGTACAAGATTATATCAAGAATCCGGAGATATTTACCTTGTTGCAGACGTTTTAGGACACAAAGATGTTAATACTACACGTAAGCATTACGCTGCGATGAGCGAAGAAAAAAGACGTCTTGCAGCAAAAATAATTAAATTAAGAGAAGAATGAGGTTTAAAAAATGGCTAGGAAGAGTAATAAGAAAAATGAAATATTGGAGTTTGTGCACTCCTATCAATTGCAGAATGGAATATCGCCGTCTGTAAGAGAAATATGTTCGGCTATAGGCCTCTCCTCCCCATCAAGTGTCCATCAGCATCTTAAAAACCTTGAGCTGCAGGGGCTAATACAAAAAAATCAATATAAATCTCGTTCTATAAAACTTAATTATCAAAATAAACAACAAGAAGTACCTATAGTTGGTAAAGTATCTGCTGGTTTGCCTATTACTGCTATAGAAAACATTGAAAGCGCAATCATTTTTCCAAGCGATATCCTAAAAAACAAAGGCAAGTGCTTTATGCTCCGTATACAAGGCAAAAGCATGATAAAAGCAGGAATAAATGACGGAGATATAGTAATTGCCCGTCAAGCACCTTCTGCTTCAAACGGGCAAATAGTAATTGCTTTAATAGAAAACGAAGCAACTTGCAAACGCTTTTATAAAGAAAAGAATTATTATAGGCTTCAGCCTGAAAATGATGCAATGGAGCCTATATTAGTTCCAAGTGTTGAGATCCTAGGAGTTGTTATCGGTTTACTCAGACTTTTTTAATGCATCATAAATCTTCATAGCAGCGATCTTCAGATGCGAATAAGTCAGTCCGCCCTGTATATAAACTATATAGGGCTCTTTTATTGGTGCATCTGCGCTTAATTCTATTGAACTTCCTTGCACAAATGTTCCAGCAGCCATGATAACTTTATCTGCGTATCCTGGCATATCCCATGGGTATGGGACTACATTGCTATCTACTGGAGAAACAGACTGAACTACTTTGCATATATCTATTACTGCCTGTTCGCTGCCAGTTTTAACAGATAATATTATATCGTTTTGGCTATGATTTTTTTTAGGAAGTACATCGTAACCCATATTTTCAAACATACATGCAAGTACCCTTATTCCTTTTAGACATTGTCCAACTACTGTAGGCGCCATAAAAAGGCCTTGGTAGTAAGGAACATAGCTTGCTGCATATGAGCCAACTTCCTTTCCAATCCCAGGAGCGCTCCATCTCTCAGAAATTGTTTCAATGCAATCTTTTTTCCCAGCGATATAGCCTCCGGTCGGAGCTAATCCACCGCCCGGATTTTTTATTAATGAGCCTATAATAACATCAGCACCAACATCTGTTGGTTCAAGCACATCAATAAATTCACCATAACAGTTATCCACAACAATAGTGGCTTTGCTGCCTTGCTGTTTTATTGCTTTTATAGCTTCCTTTATCTGGTCAATCGAAACAGCGCTTCTATAATCATACCCTCTCGACCTTTGCATGAATATGACATCAGCACTTTTTGCATGGTTTAAAACTTCTCTGATATCTATTTTACTGCCTTCAATTAGGTCAATCTGCTTATATTTAACACCTAAAGAAGCTAATGAATGTTTTGAATTTCCATTTATGCCTATCACTTCATCAAGTGTATCATATGGCTTACCGGTAATACATAAAAGCGTTTGGTCTTTCTCAAGAAGTCCATAAAGAGCTAATGCCAAAGCGTGTGTACCGGAAACAATCTGCGGTCTTACCAAAGCGTCTTCAGTATTGAATACACGCGCAAATACTCGCTCATAAGCATCTCTTCCTTCATCATCGTAGCCATATCCTGTCGACGGATTAAAGTGTCTAGCTGCAATAGCTTCTTTTTGGAATGCGGTTAATATTTTCAATTGATTAATATCGACAAACCTATCTATATATCGATTAATTTCTTCGCATTCTTTTTCACAGTTTTGAACAAAATTATAGGCATCTTCCGAGATGCCTTGATCTAAAAAATAACTGTACATAAAAACCCCCACAAATTAAGTTAAATCAAGCTATTTATATTATCGCTCTGCGCAGAAAAAACAACCGGTCTTAATGGTGTTATTGTAGAGATAGCATGTTTATAGACCATCATCTGCTTACCATCACTATCAATAATAACTGTAAAACTGTCGAAGCCCTTTACGTTGCCTTTTATTTGAAACCCGTTTGTTAAATGTAACGTTATAGCGATCTTTTCTCTTCTAACGTAATTAAGAAAAACATCCTGGAGTATTATAGCATGTTTGCTCATGTTTTATAAACCACCTCTACATTAATGTATCTTTAGTATATCCATTAATTGGTTTTTAAAACATTTGCTGCCATTAGCATCTAAAAATCTTATGCGCTTATCATGCCTAAACCATGTAAGCTGTCTTTTGGCATACCGTCGTGTTTCACGTTTTATAAGCTCAATTGTATCATCTAATGAAGCTTTATTTTCAAAGTAATCGAATAGTTGTTTATAGCCTATTCCCTGCATAGACTGCATTTCACGTGTAACGCCCATATCCAACAAATGCTGCATCTCATCAATCAAACCGTTATTAATCATTATGTCTACGCGCATATCTATTCTTTTATAAAGGATTTCTCTATCAAAAAGCAGCGCAAATATCTCGTACGGAAACGGCGGATCTGCGTTCTTAAAATCATCAGCTTTTTCGTATATACTCTTTCCTGTCGTTTCTTTTACTTCTAAAGCTCGAATTACACGTTTTACATCGTTTTTATTCAATTTTTGAGCTGCAATAGGATCTTTTTCTAAAAGAAGCTTAAAAAGCTCATTATTGCCATCTTCTTTTGCAATTTGTTTTAATTCATCACGATAGCTCTCATTTTTGATAGTATTTGAAAAATCCATATCATATGTAAGTGCATTTATATAAAGACCTGTTCCGCCGACTATAATCGGCGTCTTCCCTCTTGCATATATATCCTCAATGCATTTAAGCGCATCATCTTTATATAAGGAAACACTATAGCTTTCCTTTGGATCTACTATACTTATCATATGATGGACGATACCTTGCTGCTCTTCTAACGTGGGCTTTGCGGTCCCAATGTCCATATATCTATATATTTGCATAGAGTCAGCGGCAACTATTTCCCCATCTATTTTTTTTGCAAGATCAATTGAAAGAGCGGTTTTTCCAGTGGCTGTCGGCCCGGTAATAATGATAGCTTTTTTAACGGTTTTTATCATACGATCCTCTTAAATATCTTTTCAAGATCATGTTTTGACATAGCATATACAATAGGTCTGCCATGAGGACATGTCAGCGTTACATTGTTTTCTTTATAGTACATAATAAGCGCTTCGAGTTCTCTCCTATCAAGCTTATCTCCGCCTTTTATTGATGCCTTGCATGCTTTTTGTATGAGTGCTTCTTTTTTTATGTCGAAATTAGTCAGTTTTTTGTATTCAAAAAGGCTTTCAAGCATTTCATCAAAGCATTCTTTAAGTTGAGGTTCGCCCAATATAAATGGCACAGCGCCTATTCTAAAGCTTCTATCCCCAATGCTATCTATTTCAAAACCAATTTCTCTGAATATATGGATATTTTCATCAATGAGTTCTTTTTCAAGATGAGATACTTCAAGTATATATGGTATAAGCAGCTGCTGTGTTATAGTTTTTCGTTCATTTATATTCTTTTTGAATTTATCATAGTTTATACGCTCATGTGCTGCATGCTGATCTATAATAAGCATGTTATCATCGACCTGAACGATTATATATGTGTTAAATACCTGTCCAACAACTGAAAATTCAAGTTTTTCTTCTAGTATCCCGCTCTCAAAAGCACTAAATTCATACGTTTCTTCTACTTTCATCTGCTGTGAAACATTTGAATGTATTAAAACTTCTTTTATAGCGTTATTTTTTTCTTTGCTGTATTCATTATCTATAAGTTTGCTATCAAAAGAGGTATCAAGATCTTTATAAGGTAAAACATCATTTGCTTTGTTGTTTTCTTTCGAGTACGCTTTTGTGCTCATATATGAAACCTTATTTTCTGATGTCATATGCTGTCTTTCACTATCATAGATCGAAATATCTTGAATTTTTTCGACTTTAGCAGCACTAGGTGTAAAAAGATTTTTTACAGCTTTATAGACTACATCATAAATATACTTTTCATCTCTAAATTTAACGATAAGTTTTGCAGGATGCACATTTACGTCTACCATATCATAGGGAATACTAATTGAAAGGGCAAAAAGCGGATAGCGCTTCACCATAAGAAGCGTTTCCATTGCATCCTTTACCGCAAGAGAAACAGTATTATTCTGTACATACCTTCCGTTAACGAATACAGATTCATACCTTCTGTTTTGTTTGGAAATCGACGGCTTTCCAATAATGCCATATAATTTTAAATCTTTTTCGCTGTAATCAAGCTCAAGAGTATCAGTATTTACTTCTTTTCCGTAGACTGAATACATAGCCGTTTTTAGGTTACCGTTTCCAGTACTGTGAAAAATAGTTTTCCCGCTGGCTATATATTTGATTGATATCTCTGGATGAGCCATTATATATCTGCTGACAACATCAGTAACATAAGATGCTTCTATGCCTGAAGTCTTCAAAAATTTTAATCTTGCCGGAGTATTGAAAAACAAGTTTTTAACGCTTATGCTTGTGCCTTCGGGGCAGCCTATCGGTTTATTCTCAAGTACTTTACCTGCGCGTATATGAAAGAACACACCGCTAGCAGCGTTTTCACTGCGGGTAGTAAGCTCAACTTCCGATACCGACGCAATAGATGGCAAAGCTTCGCCTCTAAAGCCCAAAGACTGAATACGATCCAACTGATCTGCAGTGCTTATCTTGCTTGTAGCGTGTTTTAAAAAAGCTGTTGGAACATCTTCAGCACTTATACCTGTTCCATTATCCGAAACACGTATTAATTCTATCCCGCCTTTTTCAATCTCTATGATTATATAAGTGCTTTTAGCGTCTATAGCGTTCTCCACCAGCTCTTTTACGACTGAAGCAGGGCGTGTTACAACTTCTCCGGCAGCTATTCTATTTACTATAACATCATCAAGCTGTATAATCTTACTCATTATTTCCCTTCCTCAGCTTGTACTTTGAAATAAAGTTCAAACAAATAATTGAGTGCAGATATTGGTGTCATTTTGTTTATATCAAGAGATAATATTTCATTAATAATTGGAGCATACTTTTCTTTAGTGTCAACGTTTTCTACGTTCATATTAAACGTTATAGGTTCTGTTTTTTTAGATTCTATCTCGTTTAAAATCTGATTAGCTCTTGCAAGAACTCTTGGCGGTATCCCGGCAAGCCCAGCAACATGGATACCAAAGCTTTTATCAACGCTGCCTTTTAGAATTTTATGCAGAAATACTACATCGTCACCGACTTCTTTAACTTCTACCATATAATTAACTAACCCATCTATCTTACCTTCAAGTTCGCTTAATTCGTGATAATGAGTTGCAAAAAGCGTTTTAGCTCCTATAAGTTCTTTATCTGCTATGTACTCAGTTATCGCCCAAGCAATTGAGAGACCATCATATGTGCTGGTGCCTCTTCCTACTTCGTCTAAAATTACAAGACTTTTATCAGTTGCATTATTTAGTATATTCGCTACTTCGTTCATTTCAACCATGAACGTACTTTCACCTGATGCAATATTATCCGAAGCGCCGACTCTTGTAAATATCCTGTCAACTACTCCGATATTTGCATAAGCAGCAGGAACAAACGATCCAATATGAGCCATAAGCGTTATAAGAGCAACTTGTCTCATATATGTGCTCTTGCCGGCCATATTAGGTCCTGTAATTATAATGAATCTATTGTTTTGCGGATCCATTAACGTGTCGTTTGGAACAAATGTAACTCCCTGTTCAACTGTTGGATGCTTTCCAGCTTTGATTTCGATTATGCCATTTTCGTTTATTTCAGGGCGAGTATATCCGTTTTCAGCAGCGGCGTTTGCTAAAGCTGTCAACGCATCTACTAGTCCTATAACCTTTGCTGTTCCTTTTATGCGGTTTATCTGACCGCTTAGTTTCTCTTTGATCTGTGTATATAGCTCATATTCAAGATTTATAAGCTTATCTTCAGCATTTAATATTGTGTTTTCTAGTTCTTTCAATTCGTCTGTTACGTAACGCTCTGCATTTGCTAGTGTTTGTTTTCTTGTATATCTGTAAGGAACTTGGTCGTAATATGATTTTGTTACTTCTATGTAATAGCCGAAAACTTTGTTGTATCCTATTTTAAGGTTTTTAATGCCTGTTTCCTGTCTCTCTGATGCTTCAAGCTTAGCTATCCATTTTCTGCCATTTATTGCCGCATCACGAAGAGTGTCAACTTCGCTGTTATATCCGGGTTTCAATATGCCGCCTTCCTTAATAGTTGTGGGAGGATCATCGTTTATCGCGTTTTGAAGAAGTTCACTTATGTCTTCCATCGTGTCAAGATTTTGAAAACACTCAGCAAGCATGTTGCTCTTGGTGCTTCTCAAAAGTTCTTTTAAATTCGGAAGTGCTCTAAGTGAATTGCCAAGCATTATGCAGTCTTTTGGGTTTATGGTGCCGTATGCAATCTTACTTGTTATGCGCTCAATATCATACACTTCATTTAAAAGCGCTGTGAGCTCGTCTCTTTTTATAAGGTCATCATGCAATTCTGATACAGCATTAAGTCTTTCATCTATCTCTGTTTTGCTTTGAAGAGGCTGTTCAAGCCACCTGTGCAAAAGCCTCCCACCCATCGATGTTTGAGATTTATCAAGCACAGATAAAAGTGAACCTTTTTTGCTTCCGCTTATGATCGTTTTTGTAAGCTCTAAATTTCGCCTTGTGTGCTCGTCTAGCATCATATATCTTTTTGTTTCATAAGGAGTTAAAGTATTTATATGTGCCAGACTGTTTTTCTGCGTATCGGTAAGATATTCAATAAGCGCTCCTGCAGCGCAGACGCCGATGCTATAGTTTTGACAGCCATATCCTTCCAATGAAAGCACGTTAAAATGCCTTAAAAGGGCTTTATAAGCCGTTTCATAAACATATGCCCATACATGATATGGATTTATAAGATATTTGTTCCTGTCGTTTAAAAAGGCATACTGAGGCTTTTTTAAAAAAGATTCGTCATTTATTATTATTTCTCTTGGGTTTATCCTGAAAACTTCTGATGAAAGCTGAGCAAAGATTTCATCTCCGCTTAACTCTTCTATAAAAAAATCACCTGTGGAAACATCAGCAAAAGCCAACCCTACCGTTACATTAGAAAAACATATCGATAGAATAAAGTTATTTTCTTTATCTTCAAGCAAAACGTCTTCTATAACTGTTCCTGGTGTTACAATTCGTATAACGTCTCTTTCGACAATGCCTTTTGCTTCTTTAGGATCTTCAAGTTGCTCACAAATAGCCACTTTAAAATCTTCTTTTATTAGTTTCCTAAGATAAGAGTTTACAGCATGATAAGGAACACCACACATAGGTGCCTTATCATTTAGACCGCAATCCCTTTTTGTAAGTGTTATACCAAGCACTCTTGATGCAACAAGTGCATCATCAAAGAAAAGCTCATAAAAATCGCCTAATCTAAAAAAGACAAGGCAATCTTTATATTTGTTTTTGACAGCCATATACTGCTGCATCATAGGTGTAAATTTATTATCCATAATATATTAACCTCATTTTACTCTGCAATACAATAACCCAAAATTATTATTATTCCATTTCACCAAAAAGCGAATATGCTCTTGTTTCTGTTATCTTTATATCGGCAAAACTGCCAATAAGGCTCTTATCGCCTTTAAAATAGACATTTCTAGCAGTGGTAGTTTTTCCCATTAGCAATCCATCGTCGTAAGACTCTATAAGAACTGTCTGTGTTGTCCCTACATATCTTTCAACATAATCATATATAAGTTGATTAATAAGCTCATTAAGTTCCAGTAACCTTTTCTTTTTGATATTTTCAGGTATCTGGTCAGGCATTTTTTCCGCAACAGTACCTTTTCTAGGAGAGTATTTGAAAGTATATGCGCCATTAAAGCCAACTTTTTTAACAAAAGCCAACGTCTCGCTAAAATCTTCGTTTGTTTCCCCTGGGAACCCTACTATTATATCTGTTGTAATCTCTATGTCAGGCACGGCTTTTCTTAATTTTTCTGTCAGATTATAATAATGTTCAGTAGTGTATCTTCTGTTCATATCTTTAAGTATCTTATTGCTACCGGATTGTATGGGCAAATGTATATGTTTACATACCTTATTAAGCTTAGCCATTGCTAAAATAAGCTCATCCGAAAGATCTTTTGGATGTGATGTCATAAACCTTATGCGTTTAATGTCTGTTTCGTTGTTTATACGTGTTAAAAGCTCAGCAAAAGAGAGGCCACCTTCTACATCAAGCCCATATGAGTTGACATTTTGACCTAAAAGCGTAATTTCTTTATAACCATTTTGGCTAAGATACTGTATCTCTCTTATTATATCTTCAGGATCTCTGCTTCTCTCTCTGCCACGCACATAAGGGACAATACAATATGAGCAGAAATTATTGCATCCATACATTATATTCACCCAAGCAAGAGGACCTTTTTTGCGTTCTATAGGAATATCTTCAGCTATTACTCCTTTATCGTCCCAAATATCAACTATCTGTTCTTTTTTTTCAATAACTTCATAAAGAAGTTCAGGGAATTTATAAAGGTTATGCGTACCAAAAATAAGATCTGTATGCTTGAATTTCTTTGTTAATTCTTGAGCGGTATCTTTCTGCTGCATCATACAACCACAAACGCATATTATGGCATTTGGGTGCTCTTTTTTGTAACGTTTCAATGAGCCCACATTACCAAAAATTTTTGCTTCGGCATGCTCTCTTATGCAGCAGGTATTAAAAACGATGATATCTGCATCAGTATTAGAATTTGCAGGCCTAAAACCCATCTCACTGAGCATTCCGGTTATCTTTTCACTATCGTGCACATTCATTTGGCAGCCATAAGTGTTAATATAATATTTTTTTGATGCAATATTCCATTTATTCTTGATTTTGTCGATAAATTGCATCTGTTTTGCAATTTCTTCCTTTGAAATGTATACTTCTTTTCTATCCGACATATTTTCACCTTTTCATTTACAATACAATGATTATACCAAACATAAAACAAAACTTCAAAAAGAGTATTGCAAAATATTCTTGCTATTATGTTTACAAAACGACTTGACTTTTAATTTGTAATATTGTATATTAATATCTGTCGCAAATAACGGGGTGTAGCGCAGTTTGGTAGCGCACGTGCTTTGGGAGCATGGGGCCGGGGGTTCGAATCCCTTCACCCCGACCATTTAGTCTTCGTGGCCCCTTGGTCAAGCGGTTAAGACACCGCCCTTTCACGGCGGTAACAGCAGTTCAAATCTGCTAGGGGTCACCATTATTCCAAATTCCCGTTATACTTTTGCGGGCCTTTAGCTCAGTTGGTTAGAGCAACCGGCTCATAACCGGTTTGTCCGGGGTTCGAGTCCCTGAAGGCCCACCATTTGCTGGTGTAGCTCAATTGGTAGAGCAGCTGATTTGTAATCAGCAGGTTGCGGGTTCGAGTCCCATCACCAGCTCCACCTTCTTTATGGAGAGGTTCCCGAGTGGCTAAAGGGAGCAGACTGTAAATCTGCCGGCACCGCCTTCGATGGTTCGAATCCATCCCTCTCCACCATTTGTATGCAGCAGTGTTTATTTTTTAGCTGCATTTTTATTTATCTGCGGATGTGGCGGAATTGGCAGACGCGCTAGATTCAGGTTCTAGTGGTAGCAATACTGTATGGGTTCAAGTCCCTTCATCCGCACCAATAACATGTTTTGGAACTATTCCATTACATGTTTCTTTTATTTTTTGCCATTATGTAGTTGTATTACAAAAATTAATTAAAAAAATCAAAAGCAGTTAATTTGATATGTCTACATTAAAAATTGAAGTTTCCGATTTTAATTCAAACAAAACAGACTCTATTTGAGTTAAATTATTTTATCAAAATGGAAATTTAGATATAGTCTTTTAGATATAGATTTTTTAACTAGGCCTAAAATCAAGGTTGAAAATTCTTTTACCATACTATCTTTTGGATTCATTTCAATGGAAAATTTCCCATTTCTGAAGATTGTTATTATTCTATTAAAACAATTGAGTATAAACATCTCTATTATGATACGAAATCAATATAAATTGATGAAAATATACATATTGTGCTTCTAAAAATCATGAAATAAATTGAAAATATCTTAATGCTATCCGAACTGATGCAATTACTTGTTATGAGGAAAATCTAATTAGTAAAATATATACTTCTATAACTTATATACTATATAGAATAGATAAAGAAAGCCTAATTTCTGCTGTCTTAGGATTAGAAAGTATATTTGCACCACACTTTCATAGTATTGATTATCTGCACCGACTTCAATAGAATATCCATTTGAAAAATATTTGCGGACATCGTCTTCCTTATCTCTTGCCACAAGATCCAATGTATCATAATTCTTAAATTCATCGTCTGTTGACATTTTCACTTTTTCAATAAAATTCGGTAATAACTGTTAAAATGTTTTATGCTATTTTAAGCATCTCTTCAGCTTTCTGAGTATCTTCTGGGTCATTTGCAGATTTAGCGGCTGTAGATTCATAAGAGTATTCACTTGAAGTTGCATTGGTGCCTGAACATGATGAAAGAGATAAAAGTAAAAAAGCAGAGATAAATACAATAAAAAATTTTTCATATAAATCGCCTTAAATTATTTATATTCCAAAGCAAAGAAAGTGCATTAATTAATTTAATAATATTATGCGCAAAAGAATAACACACTTTACTAAAATATTGCATAAATTTTTGTGAGATTTTGGCAAAATCAATTTAGCATGAACTTTTTACATTGAATATTACTTAATAATATTTTTCATAAATGTTACCATTAGCTGACAGAAATATATACTCGAATAAATAATCGCATTTTATGAAAACAAATATTATGTTTGTTTCCAAAATCCCCAACTATGCTATGTACATGGCATTTCATAACTAACATATAATTTAGTGATAAATTAAAGCTGATCAATAAGTGTCATCAAAATTCATGTAAAATTTATAATTATTAACTATATTGTAATATTTATCTAATTATATTGTAATATATTTCCAATATAATGTAATTCGTGTTTGTCCAAATAAATAATACAGCTTGGTAGTCGATTTTTTGCGTATTAGTATGTTTCCTTTAGGCCTTATTATATTTTAGGGCAAAACACAAGTTAGTTTTTACACATTTGATTTAGGAGCAGTTACTTATGAGAAATGTTTTGGAGTTTTTAGAAAACTCAGCAAGAAAGTTTCCAGATAAAATTGTGTTAGAAGATCCCGATAATAGATGTTCATACAAAGAGCTTCAAAATAATTCAAAGCAAATTGGTTCAGCTTTAAGCAAACACCAGCTACCCCGCAGTCCTGTAATTGTTTTTATGGACAAAAGCATTGAAGCTGTCACTGCTTTTATGGGGATAATATATGCTGGTTGTTTTTATGTATTTATTAATCCTGATCAACCTATTGTACGTATTAAACAAATCCTTAGTGTCTTAAATGCAGAATGTATAATCACTAACAGTAAGCATCTTCAGATTCTTACTGAAATTAATTTCTCAGGCGATATTTTAGATTATCAAGAAATTGTAAAAACTGAAATCAACCACGATAAATTATTGCAAATACGTGAATCTTCTTTGGATATTGACCCTCTATATTGTAATTTTACTTCTGGTTCAACAGGTGTTCCGAAAGGTGTTTTGATATGTCATAGATCAGTTATTGATTTTATGGAGTATTTCCCTTTAACTTTTAATATTACTGAAAATGATGTTATAGGCAATCAAGCTCCTTTTGACTTTGACGTCTCAGTTAAAGACATATATTCAACATTAAAAGTAGGCGCAACAATGGTTATAATACCTAAAAAGTATTTTTCGATTATAAGCGAACTTCTTGATTACCTGTATGAAAAAAAAGTTACAACACTTATATGGGCTGTTTCAGCTTTATGTATTATCACACAGCTAAAAGGTTTTACATATAAAGTGCCAGAGTTTGTAAATAAAATCCTTTTCAGCGGAGAAATAATGCCCATAAAGCATTTAAAGATATGGCAGCAATATCTTCCAAATGCTTTATACGCAAACTTGTATGGTCCAACTGAGATAACATGCAATTGTACTTATTATATAATAGACCATGATTTTGATTTGGATGAAAAGATTCCTATAGGTAAACCTTTCCCAAATGAAAAAGTGTTTTTACTTGATAAAAATAATGAGCAAATAACAGATGATGATACTGTGGGCGAGTTATGTGTTTCGGGAACCGCATTGGCTCTTGGATATTACAATAACTCTGAACAAACAGACCGAGCTTTTGTTCAGAATCCAATAAACTTAAAATATTTAGAAAAAATCTACCGCACAGGCGATTTAGCCTATTATCATAATGGAAATCTATTCTTTGCAGGCAGAAAAGATTTTCAGATTAAGTATATGGGTCATCGCATAGAACTTGAAGAGATCGAATCTGTTTTAAACAGCTATCCCGAAATCAGCAGAGCATGTTGTTTGTATGATGAAAGCAATAGCAAAATAATCGCTTTTTATGTTGGAGATATATCAAAAATTGAACTCAAAAAACAAATGCAAAAAACACTGCCTTCTTATATGATACCTAGGGTGTTTAATTCGGTCCGGGAATTACCTATCACTTCTAACGGAAAGATCGATAGAAAGAAGTTATTTGCTTTTTATGGAGGAAATAAAAATGACTGAAGATATGATGAAAAAGGTGCTAAATAAGTATACTACGCCTTTTTATGTATTTGATACTGACATAATGACTCAGCAAATCAAAAAAATACGAGAAGCACTCGGACCTAAAATTGAATTATGCTATGCTATGAAAGCCAATCCTTTTGTAATAAAAGAAGCAGAAAACTATGTAAACTGTTTTGAAGTTTGTTCTCCTGGAGAGTTTAGTATATGCGAGCGCGCAGATATCCAGATGAGCAAAGTTGTAATGTCCGGCGTATATAAAAGCGATAATGATGTCATGTATGCAATGAGTAAATATGGAAACAGCATTTTATATACTGTTGAGTCTTTTGCTCAATGGCAGATCATTGAGAACTGCGCTAAACAACTTGATTTAACTGTCAATGTCTTATTGCGTTTGTCAATTGGCAACCAGTTTGGAATGAGCGAAAATGTGATTAAACAGATAATTGCTGATAGAAATAATACGCCAAATGTCAAAATATACGGCATACAGTTTTTCCCGGGTACACAAAAGAAGTCAACTAACAAATTTCAAAAAGAATTAGGAATGTTAGATGAGTTTTGCTCTGCTCTAAAAGACGAGTACAATTTTACTGCAGAAAAAATAGAATACGGACCGGGCCTCCCCATCGCTTACTTCAAGGATGACGATGCTTCTATTGAAGATAGTATGTTGGAGCTACTATCTGCTCAATTACAGAAGTTGAATTTTAGCGGCCAAATTACACTGGAAATTGGCAGGTATATTGTTGCAAACTGCGGGTATTATTTTTCATCAGTTGTTGATACAAAAGAAAATAACGCTCAAAAATACTGCATTATTGACGGCGGTATTCATCAAGTAAACTATTTTGGGCAGATGATGGCTATGAAACAGCCTGCTATAGTTCATTTAGGCGAAAAAGACGGTGTTCCGGATGAATGGACGATTTGCGGAGCTCTTTGCACTACAAATGACATTCTTGTAAAAAAGTATCCTTTTGTAGACCTGAAAATAGGCGATAAACTTATTTTTAAAAAGACAGGTGCTTATTCTGTAACAGAAGGAATCTCTCTGTTCTTAAGTCGAGATCTGCCAAAAGTACTGCTTTATTCTGAGCAGGATCAATTCCGTTTAGCTAGAGACTCTTTTGCAACGGATTCACTTAATTATTTCAAAAAATAATACTATAGAAAGAAAGCGTGACATATTTATATGGATACATTATTGGAAATCTTAGAAGATATAAATCCTGACATCGATTACAGAATTGAAACAAGGCTTATTGATGATGCCCTTTTAGATTCGTTATCAATACTATCTCTTGTAGCTGAGCTTGAAGATAATTTTGATATAGAAATTACGCCAGTGGATCTAGTGCCTGAAAATTTTAATTCAGCTAAAGCACTTTGGAATATGATTTGTAGACTGCAAGAGGATAATTAAATATGATATTTAACTCATTATTTTATTTATTTATATTCCTTCCTCTTGTAATGCTGATCTATCAAATCTCTCCAAACAAACATAAAGGAAAAGTCCTGTTATTTGCAAGTTATCTTTTCTTTTTTCTAATAAGTGAAAAGATGTTGATTTATTTGATTATATCCACATTTTCAATATACTTTATTGGATTAAAACTTTCAGAATACAAGAAAAGATATAATGATGAGAAAAAATCCGCTAAAGACAAAAAAGCTTTGAAAGCCCATTACACCAAATGGCGGCGTGCTTTGCTATTACTTGGGATCATTCTTAATCTAGGAATTTTGCTGTTCCTTAAATATAATGCATTTTTCAGTCTGAATATAAATTATGCATTACACTCTATTTCCGCTCCATTCAGGATATCCTCATTTAGCCTTGGAGTGCCGATTGGTATTTCTTTTTATACGCTTCAGGCTATATCCTATCTTTCAGATGTTTATGAAGGGAGAATCGAAGCGGACCATAATTGGGGCCGACTGGCTTTGTATCTATCTTTCTTTCCAATCATTATAGAAGGCCCAATATGCAGATATTCGCAAATTGCAGAACAAACATATAAAGGCAAGCCACTTGAATACAAAAATATTACATTTGGTATTCAAAGAATGCTATGGGGTCTCATTAAAAAAGTAATTTTAGCAGACAGACTAAACGTTTTGGTAACAAAAGTATTTAACGACTACAGTCAATACAGTGGGATTACGATTATTGTTGCTGCAATATTCTATACTTATCAACTATATATGGATTTTTCAGGTTGCATAGATATAACAATTGGTATGGGCGAAATATTTGGTATAATTATTCCTGAAAATTTCAAGCAACCTTTTTTTTCAAAAACTGCATCGGAGTTTTGGCGTCGGTGGCATATTACTCTTGGTACATGGTTCAAAGATTATATATTCTACCCAATTTCATTGACAAAACCTATCAAAGATCTTGGCAAATTTACAAGAGCAAAATTTGGGAAACATTTTGGTCAATTAATACCTTCTTCCATAGCTCTTTTTTTCGTATGGCTTAGTAACGGTATTTGGCATGGCGTTGGATGGAATTATATCTTTTTTGGAATGTACTACTTTGCTTTGATTTTAACCGGCAATATTTTGGAACCATACATCCAAAAGTTTGCGGATTTTATAAAAATCAGTCGATGCGGATTGCCATATAGATTTTTTCAGACAGTAAAGATGCTCGTAATTATATTTACAGGCGAACTATTCTTTAGAGCCAACGGCCTAAAGGCTGGTTTAAAAATGTTTATTTCAATTTTTAAAGGGTTTGATATAAATGTACTTACAAATGGATTATTACTGCAACTAGGGCTTTCTATTCAAGATTTTTATGTGTTGGCTATAGGATTTGTAGTGGTTTTAGCTGTTGGTATCATTCACGAAAAAGGTATTTCAATACGTGAAAAAATCGCTGGGCATAATGTTTTTTTACGTTGGAGCATATATTATGCTGCAATTATTGCGATCATAGTTTTAGGAGCCTATGGAACCGGATATCTGCAGGCAGAAATAATATATGCAGCTTTTTAACTTAAGAGTTAATTTTAAAAAACTGAGGTCAATTATGCTGTTTAAAAATATATTTAAGTCAATTACTTTCATAATGGGTCTAGTGATATTGCTTATTGGTTTATCAAATTTCTATATCTTCAAAACAGATGACCAATTAACTTACGAAGATTTAGGTAACTTAATATATGAACCTAAGGATTCTCTCGACTATATAATTATTGGAGATAGCGAAGGCCAGGCTTCAATATCACCTATGGCAATTTGGCAAAAATACGGTTATACAGGATATAATTGTAGCGTACCTTTGCAAAATGCACAGGATACATATTATACGCTTGAAGAGATATTGGATCTTCAAAAACCAAAAGTTGTTTTGCTTGAAACAAATTTATTTTATAGAAACTTTAGTATTTTTGATTCTTTTGTCAATATTACAGATAAATATGCTTTTAATATTTTTCCATTATTGCAACACCATAATAATTGGAAAAATCTATGCATGTCTCAAGAAGAAACTAAACACATGCGAACCTGCAAACGTGACTTTTTTAAAGGATTTAATTTTTCAACTAAAATCATTCCGTATACAGACGGTCCATATGTTCATGCAGAAAAGAAAGCTGAAAAAATCAATACAGCTCCCCTATATTATATAGATAAAATTACAAGGCTATGTAAAAAGAAAAATATTCAGTTGATTTTATTTTCTGCACCTACTCCTATGAACTGGACATATGCTAAGCATAATAGAACATCTGCTTTTGCCGAAAAAAACAGTTTGGCTTTTATCGACTTTAATTTGGACATCTCTGGTGTGACTTTTGATTGGTCAAAAGATACGCGAGATAAAGGTGATCACATAAACTTCTTTGGTGCAAAAAAAGTAACGGATTATATGGGTAATTATTTATCTATAAATGCTTGCTTACATGATCATCGTAAACAATCTCAGTACGCCTATTGGAATGATGATCTTAATGAATATATCAAACTGACAAACTAATTTACTTCTATACTAAAATGTAGAATAAAAAAGTGTATTAGTTTTAATACACTTTTTTATTCTACATTTTAGGTGCTTTAAATATTACTCGAATTTTTTTTGTTCCCTAAAAGTTCTGATACTCTTTCTGATTTATGAAGTTTCTCTATCTCATCGTCAGAAAGCATGTCAGCCAAAAATGCCTCATGTGTTTTATGTTTTTGTTTTGCCATTATATCTACCTCCTTATTGCTTCTAGTATTAGTCAAATTCGATTTTATTATTAAAAAAATACCGCAAAATAAATTTGCGGTAAAATTAAAGGGGGTCTCAATGTATTTTGTGAGGTCGTTACTATTATTAGCAGACTAAAAAAATATATACATTTTTATAAAAAAAAGCTCAAAATTTTTTTGAGCTTTAAAATCATAATTTTTATTGTTCTTCCGCTTGCTGTTGTTTAATAATATCACCTATAGTAATGGTATTTTCTTCTATCGGAGGTATTATATAATCCATGCTATCTTCTTCTATTTCAACTTTTGGAGCGTCTAATTCTTCTTCTTTCTTTAAAAGCTCCTTTCTTGATAAGCTAATTCTCTTTTTCTCTCCGTCTACTTCAAGAATTTTTACAGTAACTTTATCACCGATTTTCAAAGCATCTTCTACTTTAGCGATTCTGTTAAGTGATATCTGAGAGATATGCAACAGTCCATCTATCCCTTGTTCAAGCTCGACAAACGCACCAAAAGGAGCTATTCTTGCTACAGTGCCTTCAACAATACTGCCAACAGGATATTTTTCTTCGGCCATATCCCAAGGCTTTTTTGACATATGTTTAAGTGAAAGCCCGATTTTATTTTTCTCTTTGTCTATTGATATTATACGTACTTGTACTGTCTGACCGATATTTACAATATCTGAAGGATGGTTTACTCTGAACCAAGCAAGATCTGAAACATGTATCATGCCATCAATTCCGCCAAGGTCAACAAATGCACCGAAGTCTGTAATACGCATTACCTTGCCTGTTACTATGTCACCTTCATGTAATTCGTCCCATTTTTCTTCTTTTTGCTTTTTAATAGCTTCAAGAAGAACTTCTTTACGTGAACCAATAGCACGTTTTTTTGCTTTATCAATTTCTATTATTTTTACAATAAGAGGTTTCCCCACGAATAAACTGATATCTTCGACATATTTAGTATCTAAAAGTGAAGCAGGAATAAATACCCTATAGCCATCAACAAATGTAATAAGTCCGCCTTTAACTGCTTCTTTGCCAATACATTCAACCTCAGGCCTATCTTTCATTTTTTCAACAAATGCATTCCATTTTTCATCTGCGACCATTTTATTTCTTGAAAGGAGTACATTCCCTTCGCCATCATTAAGCTTTATTATCTCAGCTTCTACCTCATCGCCAATTTTAACTTTCTCTTTAAGATTTTCTTCTTCATCAACACCAAAATCTTTCTTATTTATTAAGCCGTCAGATTTGTAGCCGATATTCAGACATACTTCATTATCAGTTACCTGAACAACTGTACCTTTAATTATCATACCGGTTTTTAATGGAGTAAAAGTTTTTTCGTAATCTACAATAAAATCAGCATCCTCGATTGCTTCTTTTTTTACTTCTTTAGAAGATTCATTGTTTTCCGGCGCAGCTGATCCAGCATCAGTAAATGCATCTTTGCCCGTATCTTCTTGCACATTTACCTCTTCGTTAGTTACACCTTCAATTATACAATTTTCTGAATCATCATTAAGCTGAGCCATTGTCTCAATAACCTCCCTAATTAACCAATCTGGTGTCGATGCACCAGCGACAACATTTATTATATCATCTTGTTTTATATTTTCAAGTGGTAGCTCTGCTGCCCGTTCTATTTTGTATGTTCTGTCGCAAAATTTTGAGCATAATTCATACAATTTCTGCGTATTTGCTGAATGATTACCTCCTATGACAATAACTACATTTCCGCTTTTTGCCAAACAGATTGCTTCATCCTGTCTGTTTTTTGTTGTTAAACAAATAGTATCATTTATTTCTATATCTGGAAAATAATCAGATAACAGCTTGCAATAATCTTTAAATGTACTTGCTTTTTGTGTTGTCTGTACAACAACTGTAACAGGAGTATTTGGTGAATTATTTTTTATAAAATACTCTAGATCTTTTTCTGTTTCAATTACAGTGGAATTCTTTGACCAACCTGCTATGCCAAGTACTTCTGCATGCTTAGGTTGTCCTATAATTACAAGTTTTCGACCGTTTTGTGAACTTTTTGCCGCTATTTCGTGAATTTTCTTTACGAAAGGACATGTTACGTCAATTATGTTAATTCCACGCTCTTTTGCGGTTAAATAGGTACTTTTTGGTTCACCGTGACTCCTTATTACTACAGTATCTCCTCTGCCTAGCTTATCTATACTCTCTACAGCATACACACCTTTTTTTTCAAGCGCTTCTATAACGTCTTTATTATGAATAACAGGACCAAGTGTATACATGTTTTTTGTATTAATGTTTTCTTCTATTCTTGCCATAGCGTTTTTTACGCCAAAGCAAAATCCGGCATTTTTCGCTAATCGAATCTCCAATATTTTTATTCTCCTTGCCCAAGCTCTTTTAAAGAACTAAAAAGTATTTTAGAAATCTCAGCTTTATTAAGAGAGGTGTTTTTTTCTGATTCTATTTTTTTAATGTCTATCGGCTCACCAATAGTGACTCTAGCTGTTTTAAAAAAACCATAATCGTTATGTATATAAATAGGCACAATAGTAGCTTTTGTTCTTGCAGCAATAAAAGAAACTCCTTCATGTAGTACGTTCAAATTATCTCCTGATGTTCTATGGCCCTCAGGGAAGATAAGCAATACTTTGCCTTTATTTAAGATGTTGATGCTTTGCTTTAAAGCATTTACATCGGCTTTACCTCTGGTTACTGGAAAAGCATTTACGTTTCTCAAGAACCAGCTAAAGAATTTATTTTTGAATAGTTCAATTTTTCCCATAATATACACGGGTCTAACCGAAAACAAAATTATCATAACAGGATCAAACCATCTCTTATGATTGCTCATATATATTACAGGTCCGCTTTGAAACATGTTTTTCCAATTTTTAGGCTTAGGCCAATATAGAAGCCAAAATAACGGCTCGATTATTATTCGTATTATTATTTGAAGCATTTATTCAGCCTATCCTTCTATTGTTTTTAGCATTCTTTCGACTACCTCGTCAACGGTCATATCGGTAGAATCTATATATATAGCATCTTCAGCTTGCTTTAACGGCGAAACAGGTCTATTTATATCGTTATTATCCCTTTGAATTATATCTTCTTTTACTTCTTCCATCGTTCCTTCAAAGCCTTTTTCTTTCAGTTGAAGAAAACGCCTTTTTGCTCTTTCATCCGTAGTAGCAGTTAGAAAAAATTTATAATTTGCATTTGGAAGTACATGCGTGCCTATATCTCGTCCATCCATAATAACAGAATTTGTTTCTGCAATCGCTCTTTGAAGTTTTACAAGCGTTTGCCTTACTTCGCTTATTTTAGCAACTATCGAGGCTCCTGATGAAACTTCTGGGGTTCTTATTTCTTCTGTAACGTCTATTCCATCTAATATGATTTTCTGCTTGTCATCTTCATAAATGATGTTTATTTCCGTGTCGGCAAGCATTTTGATAACTGCCTCGGTATCTTTTGTGTCAATATCGCTTTTTATTGCTTTTAAGGCAACTGCCCTATACATTGCACCGGTATCAAGATTCACTATAGATAGTTTTTTTGAAATAATTCCAGCAACCGTTGTTTTCCCAGCACCTGCCGGTCCGTCAAGAGCTATTGTCAGCATATAAACCCTCCAATTTTATGCATTCATGCCTGCTAAAAAGCCAGTACTAAATGCTATTTGTAAATTAAATCCACCAGTTAAACCGTCTACATCTATAATCTCACCAGCAAAATAGACGTTTGATATTAATTTTGATCTCAATGTCTTTGCATCTATTTCTTTAACATCTATCCCTCCACGTGTAACAATACCTTCTTCAACAGGTTTAAGACCAGTTATATTAAGCGTGAAGTTCTTTAATACATTGACTATTGAAAGCCTTTGTTGTTTTGTCAATTCATTAGGCTTATTCGAGCTTGAAAGTCCAGCTCTGTATATTATAATCGGAATAAGCGCTTTTGGCATAAGATCTACAAGGGCATTAATAAGGTCTTTATTTTTATATTTATCAAAATCCCTCTGAACTCTTGAATCAAGTTGCTCAAAGGTAAGTCCTGGTTTTAAATCAATATATACATCCAGATCTTTTATATCGTTTTTCCCAAGTGAACTTGAAAGGCTAAGTGCAAGTGGGCCAGAAACACCAAAATGAGTAAATAACAGTTCTCCTATGTCTGTATATATGATTTTCTTGCCTTTTTTCGCATTAAGCGTAACATTCTTGAGCGTTAGTCCAGTTAAGTCATTTAGCATCTTATCGGATATCAACAACGGTACGAGCGCAGGCTGGATTTTAATAATATTGTGCCCCAATCGTTTAGCAAGTTCATAACCATCGCCTGTAGAGCCTGTCATTGGATATGATTTTCCTCCGGTGCAAATAATTACGGAATCGCAGTTATATGTTTTTTTATCGGTCACTACTTTATTTGCATAGCCATTACAGCATTTTATATCTATGACTCTTTCGTTGTAAACGATATTTATGTTTGGCCTTTTAAGCTGTTTTTCAAATAAATGAACAACTTCTGATGCCTTATCAGAAGCAGGAAATACTCTTTTGCCTCTTTCCACCTTCATTTTTAATCCATATTTGCTAAGCATGTTCATAAGAGCCGTATTATCAAAAGCAGCAAAGGCACTATAAAGGAACTTATAATTACGCCTTATGTCCTTATCCCATTGATCCATTTCGGCAGCATTTGTTATATTGCATCTGCCTTTTCCTGTTATGTAAAGTTTTTTTCCGATCTTTTCATTTCGCTCTATTATAGTTATATTATTTTCTGTTTTCTCTGAAGATTTTAGTGCAGCCATAATACCTGCTGCTCCGGCTCCAATAATAATTATATCTTTTTTCATATTTTTTCTAAATGATACGTATCATTTAGTCTGCTTAAATATCGCCTTTCGCCTCTTATTTCAATGACACTTATAGATGCGTTATCAACCCTGAATTTCTGAAGGTCTTTTAGTTCAAGACCCAGAATTGAAATAATGAGTATTTTTATAAGCAGACCATGAGAAACGATTAAAATATTTTCTTGCGAATGCATTATCCTTTTTTCTGAGAATGCTCTGGCTCTGTTAAGCGCATTTTTCATTTCTTCGCCTTCAGGTATTGTAAGATTTTGAGGAGCATACATCCAATTATAGAACTCATCTTTATACTGGATACTTATTTCTTCCAGAGTTCTGCCTTCCCAAAGCCCAAAATTGAATTCTATAAGCGATTTATCTTCTTCTGATACAATATTCAAATAATTAATTATTTCTTCTGCTGTAGCTTTTGCTCTCTTTAAGGGGCTATAATAACACTTGTTTATATTTTCGTTTTCAAGTGCTCTGGCAACTCTTTTTGCTTGTAATATGCCTGTTTCATTTAACGGCGTGTCGCTTTGTCCCTGAGTCATTCTGCTGCTGTTCCAGTCGGTCTGACCATGTCTAACTAAAATGCATTTCATATTTGATATCCTTTATTTTGCGTTTTCATAAATTTCATATTGACCCCATATTTTTTCGAGCATTTGCAGATGATTAGTTACTTCACTCTTTTTATTTATACTGATAGCAACTATCAAAGCATTTATTAGACTTAAAGGCGAAACAAGCGAATCTACAAAAGTAGTCGTTTCAGAAGGTGCAAACATTGAAATATCAGCGTATTTGCACAGAGGAGAAACTTCACTATCAGTAATCGCAATTACTTTTGCTCCATGTTCTCTTGCCATTTTCATTCCTTGAATGGTTCTTGTTGCATATCTGGCAAAACTAATACCTATAAGCACATCGTCTTTTTCAAGCTTAATAAGTTGCTCAAAAACATCACCAACACTTGAGGATACAACTCTTACATCATCCAGGAGATAATTCAGATAATATCCCATAAACTGAACTAAAAGCGAAGCACTCCTAACACCTAAAATAAAAACACGTTTCGCTGTAAGTATTTCTTCGACAACTTTTAAAAAAGTGCCCTGGTCCATTCGCTCTAATGTATTTTTTATACTCATCATATCTGACTTAAGTACATTATTTAGTACGTTTACCATGTGAATGTCAGAAGTTATATCAAGTCTTTGTATCGTAGTAAGTTTATTTTTAGTTAATTCCTGCAAAGATTTCTGTAATGAAGGATATCCATCATATCCTAACATTATTGCAAATCTCACAACAGTAGACTCACTAACATCAGCTACTTCGCCAAGCCTTGATGCAGTAAGAAAAGCTGCTTTTTCATAGTTGTCCGTAATATACTGAGCAATACGCCTTTGTCCTTTGCTCATTTTGGGTTTTTTATCTTCTATCAGAGCAAATAAATCCTTAGTATCCAACTATTTTACACTCTCCTTCAACTTGTTTAAAAGTTCCTCATCAGTTAAGTTATACCTTAGAGGCGTTAAAGTAATAAACCCTTGCTTTATATAATGAACATCAGTATCCTCTCGTATTTCCATCGTTGGATTGCTGGCTTTTATCCAATAATAATCTTTACCTGCAGTATCCTGCCTTTTTTCGTAACAAAGATCATATGGATGCCTGCCTAATCTGCATAGTTTGTATCCCTGAAAGTTCGCAAGAGGCGGCATATTTATATTAAGCACTGCGCCTTCGTCCAATATATCTATTCCATTTTCATTAATAAAGTGATACAGAAAATCAGCAGATGGATTGAAATCTTTGATTTTATCCGGCATCACCAGTGAAATAGCAACAGATTTAACATTGTGTGCTGCCCCTTCAAATGCAGCTGATACAGTTCCGGAATAGAAAACATCCAGACCAAGATTGCTGCCAGCGTTTATGCCTGAGATCAAAAGGTCAGGTTTTTCGTCACAAATCTCGTTTAAAGCAATAAGAATACAGTCAGCAGGCGTACCATTACATGAATATGCCTTAACTGGAAGCCCTATATCATATTTTCTAATTCTAAGCGGTGAAAAAACTGATATTGAATGCGAGCATGCACTTCTTTCGCTATCAGGAGCGCATATGATAACTTCATTATCCCTGCTGAACCTTTCGGCAAGAGCATAAATACCTGCAGCGGATATCCCGTCATCATTTGATAACAATATACGCAATAAACCCACCTCAATCAATTAAACAGTCTATGTCTATTATAATTGAGAAAATCAATTAATTCAATTATATATAATAAGCCCGCTTTTGCGGGCTCATATTATACAGGATGTATATTGTTCTCTCTATCCATATTATCATAATCAAGTTTATATTTTTTTGCATTACGTGCCTGGAAAAACTTAATCGCGACTTGCGGGAAAAGAGCATAAGTAAGTACGTCTTCCTCTTTTTCGTAATATTCATTCATTGCACGCCTATATTTTTCTAATTGAGGCGGTATTTTGTCTGCCGGCCTGTAATCGATTACAGGCGAATCTCCAATGATCTGTTTTCTTATATCTTCATTTACAGGGGCAGGTAATCTTCCATAAGCACCTCTTAACAGTTCTTTTGTCTCGTTAGCAACGAGCTTATATCTGCCACCGGACAATATGTTTAGAACTGACTGAGTAGCTACTATTTGACTGGCAGGCGTTACAAGCGGCGGATATCCAAGATCTTCTCTGACGCGTGGAACTTCTTCCAGAACCTCTTGCAATCTGTTTTCAGCTTTGCTTTGCTTCAGCTGGCTTATAAGGTTTGAAAGCATGCCGCCTGGAACTTGATAAATAAGCGTATTTATGTCAATCCCTAAAATCTTAGAATCAATAAAGCCGTCTTGCTTCAATCTGTCTGCAACAGTCCTAAAGTGATCCGCAATTTCAGAAAGCAACAGAAGATCTATACCTGTATCATACTGTGTGCCTTTAAGTGTTGCAACAATCGGCTCTGTAGCAGGCTGTGAAGTACCGTTTCCAAGCGGAGAAAGAGCCGTATCTATTATATCCACTCCTGCTTCTATTGCTTTTAAGTAGACCATACTGCCTGTTCCGGTTGTATTGTGCGTGTGAAAATGAATTGGAACAGAAACAGCTTCTTTTAGTTTTTTTACCAGGTCATATGCCTCATATGGCAATATGAGGTTGGCCATATCTTTTATACATATAGAATCGGCACCCATACTTTCCAGCGTTTTTGCTAAATCAATAAAATACTGTTCAGTATGAAATGGGCTTTTCGTATATGACATTGTTGCCTCAGCCAGTCCGCCGTATTTTTTTGTTGCGTCCATAGCTGTTTTCATATTCCTGACATCGTTTAACGCATCAAAAATCCTAATAATATCTATGCCGTTTTCAATTGACTTCTTTACGAACTCTTCTACAACATCATCTGAGTAATGGCTGTAACCAAGCAGATTTTGCCCTCTGAGCAACATTTGCAGTTTAGTATTAGGCATAGCTTCCCTTAATTTTCTTAATCTGTCCCAGGGATCTTCATTTAAAAATCTAAGACATGCGTCGAATGTAGCTCCGCCCCATACTTCAAGTGCATAATAACCAGCTTTATCAAGCAGTGGAGCAACAGGCAGCATCTCATCTGTACGCATCCTCGTGGCGGCATGAGACTGATGAGCGTCTCTTAGGATTGTATCCATTATCTTTACTTTTGCCAATGCAATAACCTCCATAATTAAGCATTCAGTCGATTTATGAATAATACCCTCGTTACAGAGGTACATTACCATGTTTTTTATTTGGTGTATTAATATCTTTATTTATTACCATATCAATAACTTTAAGCAATGTTTTTCTGGTGTCTTCTGGTGCGATTATATCATCAACATAACCGCTTTTAGCAGCAACTAAAGGAGAAGCCCATTGCTCTCTATATATGTTTGCAAGTTCAGCTCTTTTTTCTTCCGTACTTGATTCTTTAAGTTCAGCAAGATTGCTGATATTAACCTGCGCTTTTGGTGCAAGACATGATATCGTAGCGTTAGGCCATGCAATAACATAATCTGACCCTTGTCCTTTAGAAGCAAATGATGCATATGCACTCCCAATTGCATTCCCAATAAGTAATGTAATCATTGGTATATTTGCTTCGCTAAAGCAATAGCTAAATTCAGCGGCAGATTTAATATCAATATTTTTATCAAATCCTTCAGTATCAACAAATACGATCAAAGGTATATTAAATGAGTCGCAGAATCTGACAAATCTAGCTGTTTTTTTTGCTGCTTCTTTATCAACAGCTCCTTTTTTGATATTATGATCGCTTGCAATTATTCCAACAAGCTGTCCTTTAAGTGTTGAATAAGCCGTTATTATCGAAGGGCCGGATTGCTTTTTCAGTTCAGTTATATTTATATCGAATGTCGTATTCAATAATTCTCTAATATCGTACGACCTTGTATAATCGAATTTTTTAAATACGCCATAGATACCGTCAAGCTTTTTGGGTACTATTTTATTATTTGAAGGAAGCATATTTACTAAGTTTCTTAGTGCTAAAACAGCAGATACTTCGTCGTCAAACATCATATCAAACGCATATTGCTTATATCTTTCATTTATATTCTTTGAGTACATAGAAACTTCCGCTTCTTTATTAGCTTGAATCACCATATCGGATAAAGCAGCCAATATTCCGTTACCACCTAATGTAGGTCCAAATGCAACCGATAATATGGGTATATTACCCGAAGCTTTAGTTATAGCATTCATCGCTTCTCCGTAGCCGTTAAGAGCATGGGCGCCTTCAAGTATCCTTGCGCCTCCGGAATCTAAAAACAAGACAACCGGAGCCATATTTCTCATTGCCATTTCTATTACCGTTACAAGTTTATCTGCGTGCGCTTTCGAAAAAGAACCTTTTAAATAATCGTTATCTTGCGCAAACAGATAAACGCTTTTACCTTTTATCTTACCATAGCCGGCAATAGCGCCATCATTAGTGTCATCTTCTTGATCTGTTAATGAATATTTATATTGAGTGAATATTCCAAGTTCGACAAAGCTCTCTTTATCAAAAAAAAGGTCTATTCTTTCTCGTACATTTTTTTTGTTTGGTTCGCTTAATGTTTCCCTTTTTGTGCCTTCAATAATATTTGATTTTTTTGCAAGTAGATCTTTTGCGTTATCTTTCATGTTATCACAACCTCTATGGTTAAAACTTTTATCTATATAAATAATATAAATATACAATAATATTAGTTACATTATAAACCATTTAAATGAAAATAAAAAGAGGTTATTATTCATATATGAAAAATAAATAGTCACTACAGACTATTTATTTTATCAGGCTCTATTAGTTTAGTTAGTTAAGTTGAAGTATTTAAGAGTGCCGGTTGAAAGGCTGCAACTAGAATGTGCAGCTTATTAAAATGAATGTTTCCCACTTTAAACTTGCATAATGACAAATTTTTGTATTAATTAGCCTATAATTTGAACAATCCACATGCTTTTTTCAAATCAACGATTTCTTTTGAAGTAAGATCCCGATACTCACCCGGTTTTAAACCTTTGATTTTTATTGGCCCAAGCGAAACACGAACAAGTCTATGTACTTCCCCACCAACAGCCTCTACCATTTTTCGTATTTGCCTGTTACGTCCTTCTCTGATAGTTATATTAAATGTAAGTTTTGCATTTTCTTCTTTTATAAGTTCAATTTCCGCAGGCAACGTCTTTTTGCCGTCTATCTCTATTCCTGCTTCCATTTCCTCAATCTGCTGATCTGTTGTTATGCCTGTTGTAGTAACTTTATAAGTTTTTTTGATTTTATATTTTGGATGTGTTAGTCTGTTTGCAAACTCTCCATTGTTAGTTAAAAGCAGCAATCCTTCAGAATCATAATCCAATCTACCTACAGGGAATATGCGTTTATCCAATTTTATTAGATCAAGTACGGTTTTTCTTCCTCTGTCGTCAACGCAGCTGGAAACATATCCTCTTGGTTTATATAGCATAATATATATTTCTCTGGTTGGTAAAGCAATTTTTTTATTATCTACATAAATTTTATCTTTTGTTTCGTCTATATTAAAACCCATATCTGTGACAACTGTCTCGTTTACTTTAACATGTCCATCACTAATAAGTTGTTCGCTTTTTCGTCTTGAAGCAACGCCACACATTGCCATATATTTTTGCAGCCTCATATATTCCCCTTATTTTAATTTACTCCGTTAAAATAGCTTGATAAGATATTTTTCAAATAATATATATAATCTGTTTTATATATATCTGTCCCTGTATAGAGAACATCACTTTTTGAAAGCATCGTTCCATCAAGCGTTATCTCTATGCTCCCTACTTTCTGCCCATAAGTTAACGGTGCATCAATTTCATCAGGGATCAATATGTTTTTCTGAACTTTTTCTTCGTCGCTCTTTTTAATTGTCACCATTATATCATAACCAGCAGTTGCTTTAAATACATTACTGGTTCCTTCATTTACTTTGACTTCTCCAAGGACATCACCATTTGAAACTACTTTGAGTCTTTTGTAGTTTTCAAATCCGTAATCAAGGATATCCATACTGTCATTGAACATATCAGGACAATTTAAAACAACACATATAAGCTGCATCCCATCTCTTTTAGCAGAAGATACAAGACATCTTCCTGCCGCATCTGTATAGCCAGTTTTTATTCCATTTCCTCCTTCGTATTGCCAAAGGATTTTATTTTTATTTTTTAGCAATCTATCCCATGTTTTGCCTTCCCATGGAATCTTAATAGATTCAGTAGAAACGATTTCTCTGAATGTTTCATTCTGCATCGCATATGAAGCAATAAGTGCAAGATCATGTGCTGTCGTATAATGGTTTTTAGCTGGCAATCCATTTGGGTTCACAAAATTCGTATTTACCGCACCTATTTCCACTGCTTTTGCATTCATGAGCTCTGCAAATTTTTCAGGCGAACCAGCCATAAGTATTGACAGTTCTACAGCAGCATCATTTCCAGAAGTAAGCATAAGCCCATAAAGCAAATTCTTTACCGATATTTTTTCGCCTATACCAAGATACATTGATGAGCCTTCAACTGCATAAGCCCTTTCATCAACTGTAACAATACTATCAAGATCCAGATTTTCTATAGCAAGTATGGCAGTCATTATTTTCGTCGTTGAAGCCATTGGAAGTTTAGCATCTGCGTTTTTTTCGTATAACACCATATTTGTATCGGCATCTATTAAAATGGCACTTTTCGCATTTGTGATATTTTCCGTTCCTCCGTTTGTTTCAGCAAAAGCCATCGTCATGCCCACAGCAAAAGACGAACAGCATATCAATAACGCTGCTATGAGTTTTTTCATTAATACTTGCTCCTTAACTTGGCATAACAACATTGTTCTGTGCGTTTATATCTTTGGATTTTGCCATAATATTCTGTACATCGCTTATAAGCTGAGGAACAAGTTCGACGACTCTGTCAAGCGTTGTATCGTGATCTACTGCCAGCAGCTTAATTTGATCACCAGCAACTATTAAAAAAGCTACAGGACTAACGGACACTCCGGCACCGCTGCCTCCTGCAAAAGGATTTTGTTCAGATTGAGAGCCAGCGTTAACAGTTGTCATTCCCTGCGGTTTTTCTTTATTTTCGCCGTATTCTCCTCCACCTGAAACAAAACCAAAAGATACTTTAGAAAGCGGTATAATAGTTGCACCTGAAGCAGTGTTCACAGGATTACCAACTACTGTATTTACATCTATCATATCTTTAATATTTTCCATTGTTGTTTTCATGATATTTTCTATTGGATGTGACATCATTATTTTTCTCCTTTTTCTTTAATAGATTTTTTAATTAATGTACTAATAATATGCGCTATCTTAATTCCTAATATGCACTTAAGATTTGCATTGAAAATTATTTTTTCAAATACGGGAGAGAAATAAACTTCTGCATGCATGTCCTTGCTATTTTTAAAATTTAAAAAATTAAATGATGCTAAAATTACTGACTGAAACAATCCGGCTAAAACAGCAGTCACAGCCGCATCGCCTAATCCTATATCAGCTCTTAGTTTTATATCTTTTATTGATGTAAATTCCCACGGGTTTGTTTTTAACATAAAATTTTTAATTTTTCCAGTTCTTGCAAGTATCTTTGAAGCACTCGTTACTTGTTTTTTTGTTTTCTTTTTTAATCTGTAAAAAGTAAGATCAGCATCTGGATCCCTTAGAACTGAGAACTTAAGAGTTATTCTAAAAAAAGGTAAGCCTAATAATCTTATCCGCACTTTTAATAGGTTGTAAGTATTTTCTATAATAAGATCAATATATATTTTTGTTTCTATAAAAATCAATCCGAGAATAATTAATAGCAGTAATATTAAAAAGAACATTGCGTCCTCCTAAATTTTTCTACTGCCTATTATTTCCCAAATAAAGAAAAAATACGTATAATATACGTATTTTAGTGACTTAATTGTATCCTATATTTCGTGTTCAACAGGAGCTGGCAATACCTCTATAGAAGGCAGATCATCCAAAGTCTCCAAACCAAAATGCATAAGGAACTCTTTTGTAGTGCCAAATAATGCTGGATGCCCAAGCGTATCTTTTATGCCAACTTTTTTAATAAGACCTTTTTCAAGGAGAGTTAAAACAATACTTGAGCTCTTGATACCCCTTATATTCTCAATATCTCCTCTTGTTACAGGCTGCTTATAAGCTATTATCGATAATGTTTCAAGAGCTGCCTGCGATAACGGCTGCTGCCTTTGCGGCCCAGCTAATCTGCTTACATAATCACTATATTTAGGATTTGTGCAAAGCTGATACCCGTCATCTATTTTTCTTAAAATGATACCGCTGTTTTCTCTTTCTTCCTTCATTTGCTCGAGTAATGAAACAGCGTCAGTTTCGCTAATAGAAAATATCTCTTTAATTGCATCAATAGGGACCGGCTCTGCAGCTACAAACAAAACAGCTTCAATAGCATTTTTTATCTCACACATACAAACTCTCTCTTTATCTTCTGATTATCTTTTAAAGCAATAGATGTTACCGAATGGATTTTTCTGCGTTATCCTTAAAACTTGCATATTCAATAGTTCCAATATTGCACAGAAGGTTACAACAACTTCTGTTTTGGTTGTTACATCATCAAATAATTCATCAAAAGCAATCTTGTTTTTGTGGGAAAGCCTATCAAGGATATGCTCTATTCTCTCTTTTATATTAAACCTATCTTGACTGACGTAGCTGTAATAGAATTCAGGTGATTTTATCTTTTTCTTATTCATTACATCTATAAAAGCTCTATATAAAGTATCTTTATCAACGTTATCCAAATTGATCGATTGTGTAGTAGATATTTCTTCAGGTAATTTCGTGAAGTATTTTGAAGCTTCTTTTTCATAGCTTCTCAAGTCGTCAGTCGTACTTTTAATAAGTTTATATTCTTCAAGTCTGTCTATTATAAGCTGCTTTTCATATTCTTCATCAAACAGCTCTTCATCATCTTCGTGCTTTGGCAAAAGAGATCTGGATTTTATAAGCAAAAGTGTAGCAGCTAATGTCAAAAACTCGCTGGAAAGTTCCATATCCTGCTGCTTCATGGAAGAAACATACTCAAGATATTGCTCAGTTATTTCACTGACAAAAATGTTTTTTATATCTACTTTCGATTTTTCTATCAAATGAAGCAATAGATCAAGAGGGCCGCTGAAATCAGATATTTCTACGCTGTACTCCATAAAATACCTTCTTTACAAAAATAAGCTCGATATATTTAAGACCAAATTAATTGCCCAACTCATCAAATCAGTCAGAATGTATGTATAGTTCAGTATAAAAATGACTGCAACAAGTATATAAAGGCTATACCTTTCCAAAAACATAAATACATTCATAGGTATTTTTCTAATAAATATGTTTTTGAAAACATGATACCCGTCCAGAGGTGGAATAGGCATCAAATTAAATACTGCAAGAACAACATTCACAGTTATGAAAGATAATATAAGCTTGGTTATTATATAATAATTATTCATAAGATAATTAGTGCCTACTATCTTTAAATAAATACCAAAAACGACAGCGCTGATTATCGCAAGAATGATATTGGAAGTTGGCCCGGCTAGAGAAGTGAGCGTATCATCCCTTCGGGCATTTTTAAAATTTCTGGAATTTACTAATACAGGTTTTGCCCAGCCAAAGCCTAAAAGCAAAAAGCACAAAAATCCCAAAGGGTCTAAGTGTTTAAAGGGATCCAGAGATATCCTGCCTAAATTTTTTGATGTAGGATCACCTAATTTATTTGCCATCCACGCATGTGCTGCTTCGTGTACCGACAGACTGAACAGAATAGCAGGCAATGGTAGTAAGTAACTTAAAAGTATTGAATTCATTAATATAACCGCCTTAAACTATTGAATCATAATATTATAATTATATCTTATATTAAACATCTTTCCAACACAATGGAAGCGTGTTTTTATTTATTCATAATACAAAATAATATAAAAAAAGAGCATAAGCTCTTTTTATTTAAGCCAACCTGGAATTACATCATTTCTTAAAAGATCCTCTGTTGTCTGTCTCTTTACCATAATATCGGATTTGCCTTCATTAACAAGCACTACAGCAGGTATTGGTACTCTGTTATAATTGCTTGCCATGGAATAATTATATGCGCCTGTTGTAAAAACAACCAGTATATCGCCAACCTCAACTTTTTGAAGATGTGCATCCCAAATAAGCATATCCCCCGTTTCGCAGCATCTGCCTGCTATAGAAACTATATCATCAGCAGGTTCACCCGCTTTATTAGCGATAACAGCAACGTATTTTGCACCATACAGTGCTAAGCGTGGATTATCAGTCATTCCGCCATTAACGCTTGCATACTTCCTTACACCTTCAATATTTTTAATAGAGCCAACCGTATATGCAGTTATACCAGCTTCTGCAATAACACTTCTGCCTAATTCAACGCATATGTTTGGCGCTTCTATATTTTTTTCAGTACATTCTGATTTAAACGCGTCAATCAATTTATCAAAGTATTGTGCAGGTGAAAGAGGTTTATCATCATCTGTATAATGTACAGGGAAGCCTCCGCCGAAATTTATCTCATCAATCATTACACCAGTTTCTTCTTTGATTGTAACCAAAAAGTCAGTCATTATTTTAGCTGCAAGCTTATATGGCTCAGTTTCAAAAATCTGAGAACCTATATGGCAATGAATACCATGCAGAACCATATTATCAGATTTTAGAATACGCTTTATTGCCTTAAGAGCATCTCCGTCTCCTATACCAAGCCCGAATTTAGAATCTATCTGAGCAGTTCGAATAAATTTGTGTGTATGCGAATCGATGCCCGGCTTTAATCTTAAAACAACATCAGCTTTAGAATTTTTTTGCTTTGCAATAGCATCAATAAGCTCTATTTCTTCAAAGCCATCTATAGCTATTCTGCCAATACTATTATCGATCGCCATTTCAAGTTCGTCTGGAAGCTTATTGTTGCCATGCAGTATTAAGTCTTTTGGATTAACACCGGCTGTCAATGCAGTAAAAAGTTCACCTTTAGATGATACATCAATACCTAAACCTTCACTATTAACGATCTTACACATAGCAATATTAGTAAATGCTTTGCTTGCGTAATAAACTTTACCGTTTAATCCGCTTTCATTAAGTGTTTTTATGAGACTTTTGCATACTTTTCTAATTGAACTTTCATTTACGATATATAATGGCGAACCATATTGTTCAATCAATTTTACAACGTCGCAGCCTCCAAAAACTAGATTTCCGCTTTCATTTACTTCTACATTTGCCCACTGCATAATAATCACTCTTTTCCTGCATAAATATTAAATATAATAACATGGCAATATTACGCAGTCAAGGTGATTTATCACATTTTAATAACTTAGCATTGATATTATTTTCTGTATATATGTCCATATGCCAGCTTCTGCAACATCAGTGCTTGCATATATATCAAGTCTCTTTATTTCCTCGTCACCTTTTTTAACGATAAGCTCACCTATAATATCTCCTTTGATAAGCGGTGCGCTCAGATTTTCTTTTAATACAACCTCTTTTGTTATTTGCTTTTCTTCGCCTTTTTTAAGTAAAATCGAAAAATCCTCAGAAGAAAGAGCATCTACTCTAACAGACTCAACTGCGCCACCAACTTTTACATTCTTTTTAACGACTGCATCCTGTTTTACAATCGTCACTGCACTGAAATTTGCAAAAGTATAATCCATTAGTTCTTGCGCACTATTTGATCTGTCGGCAGCGCTGGCAGCGCCTAAAACAATTACTATAGGCCTGAATTGACCTTTTTTAGCAGTCATGCTAATGCAGTAATTCTGAGTGCCATTTGAACCGGTCTGTAAACCGTCACAGCCTGTATAAAACCTAACTAGCTTATTCGTATTCACGATTTGAGTCAGACGTCCTCCAGGATGTATTATCTCGTCCATATATGTCGAACTGTATTTAAAATATGTTTTATGTTTGATCAGTTCCTTAGATATTACAGCTATATCCTCAGCCGTAGAATATTGCTCAGAGTCGGATTTTTGCCCGGTGCAGTTTGCAAATTTTGTATTGATTAATCCTAACTCAGCAGCTCTTTCGTTCATCTTAGCAACAAATGCTGTTTCAGAACCACTAAGTTTTTCAGCAAGAGCGGTACATGCATCATTTGCTGATGTCATTACTACACCCTTTAGAAGTTCATCGACTGTATACTCTTCTCCTCTTGATAAGAATAATTGCGTGCCGCCTTTTGAACATGCTTTATCGCTTGCAGTTACTTTATCATCAAGAGATAACTGACCTGCATCGATTGCTTCATATATAAGAAGCATTGACATAATTTTACTTAAGCTCGATACATCAAGCTTTTCATCAACATTTTTCTCATATATAACTTGACCCGTAGCCGAGTCAATCACTATTGCTGCTTTAGCATTAACTTCTACAGGCAGATTTTCGCCGTCTGATATTTCCTGCACGGCTTCCTGTAAAGTGCTCACCTTTGCATATGCAACGCTCTGCCCTATTAGTAAAACAGATATTAACGCACATATAAAACGGCTAGTTAATTTCATAATGTTCATAAAAAACCCTCCATTGCATTTTGGGATTATTGTTCCAAATGTAATAGAGGGTTATGCATTTTTTGATTTTTAACAACTATTTATTTAATTTTATAAATTCATCAACGACTCTTCTTAGGTTTTCTGCCGCTGCGGCAGCCGTTACATTTACTTCTTCTGCAGTGAGAGGTTGATCCAAGACTCCTGCGGCCATATTTGTTACTAAAGACAACGAGCAAACTTTAAAACCGCAGTGGACAGCGGCTATTACATCAGGAACCGTTGACATACCTACTACATCAGCGCCTAAAATACGAAGCATCCTTATTTCTGCAGGTGTTTCAAACATAGGGCCTGGCATAAGAGCATATATACCACCGCTCCGGATAGGAATTCCTGCGTTTTCTGCAGCTTTAACTAGTTTATTTGAAAGTTCTTTATCATAAGCATAGCTCATATCGGGGAACCTTACTCCGAATCTGTCATCGTTTGGCCCAAAAAGCGGATTGAAGCCTGCAAAGTTTATATGATCTTTTATAACCACAAGATCTCCGCATTTATATTTTAGATTAATTCCCCCAGTAGCGTTTGTAACAAGAAGTTTCTTTGCTCCAAGGAGTCTCATGACCCTCACAGGGATAAGCATGGCTTTAAAATCGTAATTTTCGTAAGTATGTACTCTGCCTTGCATGATAACTACAGGTACATCAAAAGCATATCCTAAAATAAGTCTTCCTTTATGTCCATTAACCGTGCTTTTTTTAAATCCGGGAATATCGCCATAATTAATTGTGCACCTAATATCAATCGTCTCAGCATAATCACCCAGACCAGAACCTAATATAAGTGCTATTTCCGGAACGATGTCACATTTGCTTTTTATATACTCTACCGCTTCATCATATATATCCATATGTACTCTCCTTCACAATTTCTGACGCTTGTCCATATTTTACATAGAATTATTATATCATTAATATCGTTTTAATAAAGCTTTAATATGTATGACATTATTATAGGCATAGCCACTGCTTCTAAAAGAAGCGCCGCACAAAGAAAAAGGCACATCACAATTGCATCACTTACATATCCTCTCATAGAAAGCATGATGTCTTTATTTGTTTGAGGAATATCGCGTCTTTTTAATTTTGCAAGTCCATTTAAAACAGCAAGTTTCGACATTATAAAATAACAAGGCAATGTTATGAAAGACGGCAGTATTATACACAGCAGGACAACAAAAAAGCCAAAAAATTTATAGCTGCTTAATATAAATAAAATACTAAATCCAAGCAAGTAACCTTTTGCACACAGGATCACAAACACAAACGGAATTGTTATAGTAAAAGAGCCTGCAATAATCAATGAAATAAAAAAAATTGCATTATTATAGAGCGAATTTAAAAATATGCTATACCAACTAACTGAAGTTCCTTTAAGTAAACCAAAAGCACTATTCACGTAGTTTAGCGCATTCTGCTTTTCTGAACTATTTAAAGAATCCAGTGAGTACATACCAGCAATAACTCCTGCACAAAAAACAAAAAATATTATTAAATACATAACAAAATGTCTGTTTATTTCTTCTCCTATTTTGCGTTTAAGGCTCTCAAGCAAAAAACCCACCTCTCTCACATACAAAACAATATGCCGGCGGGTTCGTTTTTATTCTTTTGCTATAGAATGCATTACATATTACTAGGTTGATTCATGTCTATCCTCACTCTATCTGCAAGCATTGCTATATACTCACCATTTGTAGGCTTTCCTTTGTCTACATCTATTGTATATCCAAAAAACTTATTTAATGTGTCTATATTGCCTCTTGACCAAGCAACTTCTATGGCATGTCTGATTGCTCTTTCGACTCTTGTTGGTAGTGTATTATATTTTTCTGCAATATTAGGATAAAGCTTTTTTGTCATTGATCCAATCACATCCATGTCTTTGACACACATTATTATTGCTTCGCGCATATACTGATACCCTTTTAAATGTGGCGGAACACCCAATTCTCTTATAAGCTGAGTAACTTCAGCCTCGATACGATGTTCTCTTTCCTGAGCCCTTTGCGCATACTGCTCATATGTTGTTATTCCATAACTAAGTGCTCTTTGTTCTAATATGAATTCATCTTCATCAACACAGATATCCAGAATTCTTCTATAAAGGATATCCAAGCTAAAAGGTTTTAGAATATAGTAATCAATCCCCAGTGAAGCGGCTCGTTGTGTTAGCCTTTCTTGTCCAACTGCCGATAGAACGATGACTCTTGGTTTTTTCTTTAAGTTCATTTCTCTCATTTTTTCAAGTACACTTAACCCATCCATAATGGGCATTATTATATCCAAAATAATAACATCCGGTTCTAGTTCGGATATACATTTTAATGCGCTTACACCATCCAGAGCAACCCCAACAACTTCGATCTCTTCTTTATTATTAAAATAATCGCTTAATGCCTTGCAAAATTTTGGATTATCCTCAGTAATAAGCAGTTTTATTTTGACCCCCATAATTACACTCCCTTTCGAATATGATATAATATTCGACGTTTTATTTCTATATCCTTCCACCAAACGTGAAACTATACACAAAAAAATCCCCTAAAAGGGGATTTTTTTGTGTTATCTTGTCGAATGCCTACATTTGTTTTAACATCCATTCAATAAATATGCCATAACCCTGAGTTGGATCGTTGATAAACACATGTGTAACAGCACCTATTATTTTGCCATTTTGTATGATTGGGCTGCCGCTCATGCCTTGAATAATACCGCCCGTTTTTTCTATTAATCGGCTGTCAGTTATTTTAACAACCATACTTTTTGGCGAAGGATTATCCTGTAAATTAATTTTCACTATCTCACAATCATATTCTTTTACGCCTTCTTCATCGATTGTACACAAAATAGTTGCTTTTCCAAGCTTTACATTATCCATACTTCCAATCTCAAGCGGTTCGGTATATATTTGATTCTGTAAAGCTTTAAATAGTATTCCATAGATACCAAAGTCTGTGTTTTTATCAATTGAGCCTATCGCTGCATCGTTATCTGAAAAAGAACCCTTCAGTTCTCCAGGTGTTCCCCGCTCCCCTTTTTTAATATCAATAATCTTGGAAATTACAATCTGTCCATTTCCAACACTTAGATTAGTCTTAGTATCTATATCAGTAATTGCGTGCCCTAAACTTGCATACTTCAATGTTTCTGGATCGTAAAATGTAAGCGTCCCTACACCAGCCGTGGAATCTCGTACCCAAGTACCTAGTTTATATCTATTATCGCTTCCATCCTTTTGAGGTTTAATATCTACATTAATTGTATTATTATCTCTTATTACAGTAAGCTTAACAGTACCAGAAGGGGCATATTTATTGATGAGTTCCGATAAATGAGTAGCATTCTCAACCACCATATTATTTACTTTATCAATAATATCTCCAGTTTTAAGACCTGCTTGCAGGGCAGGATTAACTTGCTGTCCTTCTGGTGTTGTGAATTCAGAGATTCCAACTACAAGCGCTCCTTTTGTATGGAGTTTTACTCCTATAGCCTGCCCTCCGACAACTAGTTTTTTAGGTGCCTTGACATCTACAGCTATTTGTTTTAGCGTGAACTGTCCTATTTTTAATTGTAAAAGTGCTGATCCGCTTTTTGTTGTTTCAAGCGTTATATTATTATTTGCGAAAACGGATTCTGTTGTAACGTCTTTACCATTCACCTTTAAGATATCACCACTACTATTTAATAATGAAACACTTAAAGGAATTGAGGTAAAGTATTGTTTTACTTCGCCACTGATTAATGAAATCCTATCTGGCAGGTTACTTATTGTCTGTACTTGCGGAGTTAGGTTGATGCCAAAAAACAGTAGCGCGATTATAATACCTAGAACTTTTTTTATTTTTTGTTGCAAAAAATCGCCCCCTGAAAATATTTTAGCAAGTACGCTTACTTAAATATTGTTTCCAGAAGGCATTTAATTAAAGCTAATAAATTTTATTACATTTTCCAATAAATTATTTAATTTCTTAACAAATCTTTAGCATGATTGAGAGCACTTTCAGTAATAGCGCCATCTCCCATCATTTTTGCGAGTTCTTCTATTCTTTGTTTCTCGTTCAGTTTACATATTGTAGTAACAGTTTCATTATCTGTTTGCGTCTTTTCAACTAAGTAGTGATACTTAGCTGCTGCGGCAATTTGCGGCAGATGCGTGATACATAAAATTTGTTTGTTTTTTGCTGTTTTCTTGATTTTTTCGCCAACAACTCCCGCTATCCTTCCACTTATACCTGTATCTATCTCATCAAAAACCATAGTAGATATATCATCTTTATAGGAATAAATACTTTTAAGCGCAAGCATTATTCTTGAGGCTTCACCGCCGGAAACAACTTTGGTGAGTTGTTTTAACGGCTGACCAATATTTAATGAAATCATAAATTCAACTGTATCGAATCCCGAATCGTTAAATTCGCTCTCATCAAATGAAAAAGGCCTTTCGTTGAAAACAACTTTAAACAAAGATTTCTCCATGCCCAGAGAGTTAAGCTCTTCTATAACTTCTTTTTCGAATTCAACTGCGTTTTCACGCCTTTTAAGTGAAATGTCAGATGCTAGCTCAAAAATACTTTTTTGTAAAACTGTTTTTTGCTTTTCCAAATCATTCAAAATAGACTGACTGTTTTTGAGCATATCCAATTCCTTTTGAATATCATCTCTAAAATTTATTATTTCCTCGTAGCTGTTTCCATATTTACGTTTCAGCTTTGAAATCGTTTCCAACCGCTCTTCAATAAAATCTATTTCTTTTTCATCATAGTCATCCATTTCAAGCATTCCACCTAGTTCATAAGCGATATCTTCAAGCGAATAATAGGTATTTGCTAATTTTTCATTTAGATCTTCATATTTTTTATTAATATTTGAAATTGACATAATTTCATTCGAGGCACTTTTTACAAGTGATAACGCAGATTGCTCGACTAAATCACCGTTAATATATTGATACGCAGAATTAAGTGCTGTCAAGATTTTTTGCATATTAATAAGAAGATTCCTTTTTGCCTTCAGATCATCTTCTTCGCCTTCTATTAAATTAGCCGAATTAATTTCTGAAAGCTGGTAATTTAAAATATCTATGCGCTGCTCCTTATTTCCTTCACCCAGAATATTTTTTATTTTTTTTAATACGTCCTTGTATTTTGATCTTTCTTCTCTGTATTTTTTCAAAAGCTCCTGTACTGACGTGCCTGAATACATATCAAGTATCTGCAGATGAGTGGCGCTATTTAAAAGCGACTGGTGCTCATGCTGTCCATGGATGTCGATAAGATAAGAGCTTATTTCTTTTAAAACGGATACATTACATAGTCTTCCGTTTATTCTACAGACATTTTTACCGGATATACTTAGTTCTCTTGAAAAAATAGCTTCTTTTTCGCCTTCTAGAAGGCCATAATCATCAAGCATTTTAATTGCTTTTGCATTATTCTCTATAGAAAAAATAGCTTCAACCAAAGCTTTTTCTTCCCCATATTTAATAAGGGATTTATCTGCCCTCTCACCTATAACAAGATTTACGGCATCGACAATAATAGATTTGCCGGCGCCTGTTTCACCTGTGAGCACACTAAATCCCTCATCAAAGTCAATATTCAGATTTTTTATCAAAGCAACATTACTAATGCTAATATGCCTTAACATTCATCTCACCAAATCATATCAACAAATTTCTTAGCAACTATGGGTACATCAGAAGCTTTTCTGCATGTAACGAAAATAGTGTTGTCGCCAGCCAATGTTCCAAGCACTTCAGGCCATTTAAAAACATCAATAGCTTCTGCCGCTACATTCGCACTTCCAGATAAAGTTTTAATTACGATAATACTTTCATTATATTCTATAGACAAAACTGATTGGGAAAATATCTTAATGAACCGATCTATTAGACCTGAAGAAGCTTTATCGGCAACTGCATATTTATATCTGCCGTCATCTGTAAGCACTTTAACCAATCTGAGTTCTTTAATGTCTCTAGATATAGTTGCTTGAGTTACTTTAAAGTTTCTTTTTCTCAGTGCCTCAGCTAGGTCATCTTGAGTTTCGATTACTTCTTTTTCAATTAAATCAAGTATCATGTCATGTCTGGCCGTTTTCATAGCTGTACACTCCCTAACGTATTAAATTAATTTCTGCAACGTCCGCTGGACTCGTGTAGTTTATCACGCAGAATTTCATAAAAATTAATTGTATATAGTTTTATGAATTTTGCCATTATAGGCGCACGTGAAATCGTTATGCTTTCACCATAATTCATAGCGATAACCTGCTCACCATCTGCAGCAACTGTTGCTTTGTCCTCATCTTCACCAAGCGTTATCGTAATATGTTCACTGCTTGGAAGAACAATTGGTCTCCAATTAATCATATGAGGGCAAATAGGCGTCAATACAATACTTTCGACTTTTGGCGAAACGACAGGACCTCCTGCAGAAAGAGAATACGCCGTTGAACCTGTTGGGCTTGCTGCAATAAGACCATCGCATGGATAGCAGTCAATATTTTCACCGTCAATAGAAATGTTTACATTTATAAGCCTCTGCATATCACGCCTGTATATACAAAAATCATTAAGCGCATAGCCAAGAAGGTCATCTTTTCTGTAAGCAGCGAGTAACATGCGTTCATCAACCGTATAGCTGTCCGTCAAAACTCTTGAAAGTGCTTCCTGCATTTTATCAAGCGGCGCTTCAGCCAAAAACCCAACTCTGCCTAAGTTTATCCCTAAAACAGGAACACCAACTTTAGCAGCAGGCACAGCTGCTCTAAGCATCGTGCCATCTCCACCAAGAACGATAATAGCATCTAAGTGCGAAAACCGTTCAAATAATGCTAAATTGTTATATACTCTTTTAGCAGCCAATTCACTCAGATCCTGCACTTCTGCTTTTCCTTCAAGAAAAATCTTAGCAGCATTAGCTATTTCATAGTTAATATCTTTTTTTGCATTAGAAACAATTCCAATTCGCTTCACAATAATCCCTCATTGGTTTTATTTAAACATATATGAGCTTCTTTTACAACATTTTCTACGATTTTATATGCATAATCAACTACATTTTTGGATTTTTTTGCATAAATAAGAAATTCAATATTACCTTTTGGGCCCTTTATTGGAGAATAACTTAAACCGATAGTACTGTAACCTGCTTCATTAAATTCTTTTATTACTTTTTGGGCAACAAATTTATGCACTTTCTCATCACGCACAACACCGTTTTTTCCGATAAGCTCTCGGCCTGCTTCAAATTGAGGTTTAATTAACGCAATAACTTCTGCATCTTCATTAAGGCAATCATACAACGGTTTTATTATTTTATTCAAAGATATGAAAGAAACATCTATACTTACAAAATCCGGTATTTCTTTAAGCATTGACTTTTCAAGATATCGTGCGTTAAATCGCTCCATAACAACTACTTTATTGTTATTTCTAAGCTTCCAGTCCAACTGGCCATATCCTACATCTATAGCGTATACAAGTTTTGCACCATTCTGCAACATACAGTCAGTAAATCCGCCTGTTGAAGCGCCTATATCCATAGCGACTTTATCTTTCAAGTCAATATTAAACTGCTTGATTGCCTTTTCTAGCTTATAGCCACCTCTTGAAACGTATTTTTCTTCCTTTTTTATGGTTATTTCGTCTTGATCAGTAACTTCAAAAGAAGGTTTATCTGCAGGTTTGCCGTTAACCATGACCATTCCTGCCATAATAAGCTTTTTTGCTTTTTCTCTGCTTTGAATCATACCGTTTTCAACCAAAAACACATCTACCCTATTTCCCATTAATGTTCCTCCAACGAAGGGTATTTAGTTTTTTGGCTTTTTCTTCTACCCTTGTTGCTATTTTAGGGACCGTAAGCCCTATTTCATTAAGAAGCAGATCGGTAGATCCATGTCCTACGAATCGATCAGGTATGCCAATTAGCTCAATTGCAGGTGCGTTAACAACCGAATTTTCACTGTAAAATTCTAATATTGCACTTCCAAGGCCGCCTTCTATGGCATTTTCTTCTATAACAAAGAGATTGCTACATCTTGATAGCCGCATCAGCATATCGCTATCAAGCGGTTTAATAAATCTAGCATTAACAAGCCCAGCTTCTATTCCTTTAATATTCAGTATCCTTACAACATCCAACGCAACATTGACCATCCTGCCTGTTGCGACAATTGTTATATCTTTTATTCTCTTTTCAATACTCCATTTACCAAATACAACCGGTTCAACATTTTGCCTGTTCACAAACGAACCTCTTGGATATCTTATGGCAACGGGTACATTAAGTTCCAATGCGATTTCTAGCATTTCTTTAAGTTCGCTGTCACAAGACGGTGACATAATATGCATATTTGGCAAATGTCTCATATAAGAGATATCATAAACACCATGATGTGTTTCGCCATCTTCTCCGACCAAACCAGCTCTGTCCACCCCAAAAACCACGGGTAAATTCTGCATACATACATCATGCAGTATCTGGTCATATGCCCTTTGGAAAAAAGTAGAATATATACAAACTACAGGCTTTATATTCTGCGTTGCCATTCCGGCAGCAAAAGTAACAGCATGTTCTTCAGCCATACCAACATCCATAAACCTATCAGGATGTTCTTTTTTAAATATATTAAGCCCTGTGCCTCTTGGCATTGCAGCAGTTATGGCACATATGCTCTTATCCTCTCTTGCAAGTTCTGTCAAATGCGTTGAAAACACATCGCTTGCACACATAGAAGTCGACTTTTTACCTAGTCCCGTTTCAGGGACAAAAGGAGTTATACCGTGGAATCTTTCCGGATCTTCTTCAGAATGCTTATAACCTTTGCCTTTTTTTGTTACAGCATGTATGATGACAGGAGCATTCATCGCGTTCGCTCTATTTAATACTTTAATAAGTGTAGGCAGATCATGCCCGTTTATAGGGCCTAGATAAACAAATCCCATTTCTTCGAATATTACGTTTGGGAGCATAAAATATTTAATCCTGTTCTTAAAACGCTCAGCAGATTTACTAAGCGCAGTACCTACTTTAGGTATCCTCATAAAGCTGTTTTGAACTACCGTTTTAAATCTCTTATACTGCGGATTTGTTCTAAGTTTTGTAAGATGTGCGCTTATAGCACTTGCATTTCTAGAAATAGCCATATTATTATCATTTAATATGACGATTATTTTTTCTTTCATTGCACCAGCATGATTAAGTGCCTCATAACACATCCCGCCGCCCAGAGCTCCATCGCCTACAACTGAAACGATAGAAAAATCATCACCGTTTATATCTCTGGCTTTTGCCATACCCAGTGCAGCAGAAATAGCAGTTCCGCTATGACCAGTATTGAACGCATCGTGTTCGCTTTCGCTGCGTTTCGGAAATCCAGCTAATCCGCCATACTGTCTTAATGAATAAAAGCACTGCTTTCTACCTGTTAAAATCTTGTGCACATATGTTTGGTGCCCTACATCCCATAAAAACTTATCATTTGGAGAATCAAAGACATAATGCATAGCAATAGTAAGCTCAACAATTCCAAGATTAGACGCCAGATGCCCACCTGTTTTTGAGATATTATCGACCAAAAACTCTCTTATTTCACGAGAGAGCTCTTTTAATTCATTCATGTTCAGTTTTTTTAAGTCTTGAGGGCTATTAATACTATCAAGTACCTTATAAATCATTTTTGCATTAATCCTTTTTAAATATAGATAATACGTAGCCAACGATATAAACTATATCTTTGCAGCGTACTATCGCAGTCTTTTTTCCAAGCGCCTTCCCACCAACAGTAAATGCAGCAACAAATGCACTCATGGCAATAGCCATAATAAACTCTTCTGTCGTATCAACGTTTTCCGTAAGTCTTGCAATAATTAATACACCTGCTGCACCACTTATTATACCGCAAATATCGCCAACAATGTCATTACAAAAGTTTGAAACTTGACTTGCATTTTGTAATAAATATATACATTGTTTAGAACCGCGGACTTTTTTTGAAGCCATAGAAATAAATGGAGTTGTATCGCAAGATGTCACAGCAATTCCTATAGCGTCAAAAATGATTCCTATCAGTATTATTACCAATAATATTAAAATGGCTATCGGCAAGCTCATTTTCCTCATAAAAAATTCAGAAAATATACTAAATACGACAGCCAACGCAAACGTTAGTAAAAAAGCCTTTAAAGGCCATAAATTTCTTTTTGATTTCGATGTCTTTTTAGAAGACAATATCTTTTACCTCAATATCTATTTACAAAATAATGGGTGGTGATACACCGAGTAAACCTTGCAGCATATAGTCCAGTAGTATTTCACTATAGTTTACTCCCTGTCGCCAGAAAAGAGGTTCCCCTTTAAAAACTACAACGTTCTGTCGCCAGAAACATGACTGGATTACCTTTCAGCCACACTATAATCCTCAGTATATCTTTTTTTACAGTCTAGGAGCTTTCCTCCACAGCCTTTCCGTGTACTAGTCTCTTTTGCAAAATGGGTTTCAACCAGCAATCACCTTATTCATCGGCCAATGAATTTCAGCGTTCATGTTATCCACCCATCCCACTCAAGGCAGGCTACACTGCACACAGCAATTTTACCGCATTGCAGGTTTAATCCTAAGCAGTGGATCTTTAATAAGTCCACCATCATTAGGTCTCCTCGAAAGCTGGGTCAACGCCCGCATGCCATTGCGGATCGCCCTTCATTCTTAACTCCCAGCATAAGCCCCCGACTGGGCGTCGGCAGCCAACACCAGAAACTTCATCGATATGCCATTTTACGGATTTTTAGGCCCGTCTTCGTACACGGAGGTACTGACTAGAATACTGCACCACCTTAAAAATTATAGCATTTTTATTGAATTTTATCAAACCACATATGGTATAGGCACAATATGTGCTGTCAAGCTTGAGTAATATTCAATAACAAATAAACATAATATTGCACAATTTAGTGATAATTTACACTGAACAGTTGTTTTTAGGCAGGAAATATATTATTAAACGTTAAAGCTATGATAATTCCCAAAATGGCTCCTGCAAATACTTCCTTTCCAGTATGCCCAATAAGTTCTTTTAATTGGACATTGTTCCAATCTCCGCCGCGCATAATAAGCTCAACAATTTCATTAAGAAGCTTTGCATGCTTTCCAGCAGCCTGCCTTACACCGGCAGCATCATACATAACTATGAGTGCAAGCGTTGCAGCCAATGCAAACTGTGCTGAATCAAATCTGTATGTAAGTCCCATTATCGTAGCCAATGAAACTGTGAACGAAGTATGGGAACTTGGCATGCCTCCTGATCCAATCATTCTTTTCAAATCAACACGCTTATCTTTTATTACGATAATCACGCATTTCATTACCTGTGCTAAAAACCAGCCAAGTACAGCACACATAAATAATCTGTTTCTGAATATATCAAAAAAACTCATAATCCCCTCAATGCTCTCTATTCAAGTATATTGCTGATAGATCTTTTAAAAACCAAGCCTTATCCCCAAAAATATCAAGCGCTCCTATAGCTTTTTCGCTATAATCAGCTGCCATAGTTTTTGAAGTATTTAACCCATAAATACTTGGAAATGTCTGCTTGCCGTTTTCAATATCTTTATTTGCATCTTTACCAAGCGTTATAGAATCTTGTGTAATATCAAGTATATCGTCTACTATCTGAAATGCAAGCCCAAAATTATATCCAAATGATGAAATGGCTTCTAATTGCTTGTTTGTGGGCGATCCGAGCTGCAACCCTGCTTTTAACGCACCCATTATTAGTGCAGCGGTTTTTTTCTCGTGGACACTCGAGATATATCCCCCATCTACCGTAAGATTATTTTTATTAAGGTCAAGAGACTGCCCAGAAATCATACCTGTAGCTCCTGCGGCAGAAGCTATATAATTTAACGCTTTCATATGATTCCAGATATTATCCGGGAATCTAAGCGCATTATCAATAGCAACTTCAAATGCATAATTTAAAAGAGCATCTCCGGCAAGCACAGCTGTGTCTTCTCCAAAAACTTTATGGTTCGTTAGTTTTGAACGCCTATAGTCGCTGTCATCCATAGCAGGAAGGTCATCATGTATAAGCGAATAAGTATGGATCATCTCGATTGCGCATGAAAGCGGCAAGCATTCGTTGAAATCGTCAACTATAAGAGCATTTGCCGCCAAAGCAAGCACAGGCCTAAGCCTTTTGCCTCCTTGAAGCAATGAATATGCCATAGCCTCTCTCAGCAAAGGTTCTATATTTTTGTTTTCCAAATACTCACTAAGCTGCTTTTCTACAGCTTTTTTATAGTAAGCATACCGCTCTTCGAACATAACCCCTCCTAATCCTCAGGAATAAAATCTTCTTCTATAATCATATCATCTTGTTTTGATAGAGTCTTTATTTTTGTTTTACCATCTTCAATCACTTTCTTGAGGTAATTACTCAAAAAAATGCCTCTTTCGTAAAGAGCCAATGATTTTTCCAGCTCAATATCACCTATTTCCAGTTCATTAACGATATCTTCCAATTCTTCCAGAGCCTCTTCAAAACTTTTCGGCTTATCATTATTCATTTATATACCCTCATTTAACTGTACTTTTTTGACATCAGCATTAATTATACCATCTTGCATAAAAACCTGAATAGAATTTCTCGAATCTTTAGCACTTTTAATAAGCGTCCCGGTATCCTGGTCTTTTATAATTGCATATCCTCTTTTTAAGACACCAAGCGGTGATAAAGCATCCAGTTTTTCTTTTAAAGCAGAGCATCTCATATTTTTCTGGTTAATATATACAGCAGCCGCTTTATACAAAGAATCACTCAGTCTATTGACCCTCTTTTCTTCTCTATATAATACATTATGCGGCCTGAAATAATGAAGCTTTGCACAAGAAGATGCTATATGTCTATTATAATTATCAATGATTTTTAGTGTATTTCTATAAATGCTTTCCTCATATCTATTTATGCGGTTTTTCACTGTACCAATATCTTCTACAGCCAGTTCAGCAGCAGAAGAAGGTGTTGGCGCCCGCATATCGCTTACAAAATCGGCTATGGTGAAATCTATTTCATGTCCGACCGCTGAAATCGTTGGTATAGGGCAATCATAGATCATTCGCGCTAATTTTTCGCTGTTAAAAGCATTAAGATCTTCATACGATCCTCCACCACGTCCAATTATAATAACATCCAGATCCGCATATTCTTCAAGCAGCAAAAGCGCATTAATTATCTCTTCCTCTGCTCCTATTCCTTGGACTTTTGCAGGCGACAGTATTATTTCTATATTCTTATTGCGCCTTGAGGCAACATTTATTATGTCTCTTATAGCAGCACCAGTTGCTGAAGTAACAACTCCTAATTTATTGACATGTGCAGGTATGCTTTTTTTATGTGCCTCATCAAACAGCCCTTCTTTTTGCAACCTTCGCTTTAACAGCTCAACTTCTTCGTATATTTTCCCCGAACCTTCAAGCTCGATTTCTTTTATCGCAATGCTATAAGAACCGTCTTTTTTATTGTGTATTAAATGCCCTTTTACTGAAACACTTATTCCATCTTCTATGCGAAGATCAATCTGTTCTGCTATATCATAGAAAACAATGCATTTAATTGCTGCATTGTCATCTTTTAGCGTAAAATAGACATTCCCGTTTGAATGGTATGTGCAGTTAGATACTTCACCTTTAACATAGAGCCTTTTAAGTATCGGGTCGGTAAGCAAGACCGAGCCGATATATTCAGATAATTGACTAACGGTAATAATCTTTTCAGCCATATTGTTTACACGCTTCTATAGTATTTTCCATAAGCATCGTAATCGTCATAGGCCCAACCCCACCAGGCACAGGTGTTATGAACCCTGCAACTTCGCATGCGCTTTCAAAATGCACATCACCTTTTAGTTTTCCGTTAACTTTTGTCGTTCCCCCATCAATTACTATAGATCCCGGCTTTATCATATTTCCTGTAATAAGCTCAGGAATGCCGGTTGCTGCAACAAGTATGTCCGCAGTTTTTGTGTAGTATGAAAGATCTTTAGTTTTGGAATGGCAAATAGTAACGGTAGCATCCTCATTGAGAAGCAACTGTGCTACTGGTTTTCCCAAAATGTTGCTTCTGCCAACAACAACTGCATGCTTACCTTTTATTTCTTGCCCAGTAAGTTTGATAAGTTTGATTATGCCTTTAGGTGTGCATGCAACAAACCCCGTCTGTCCTGTTGCAAGTTTCCCTATGCTTACAACATGTAATCCGTCTACATCTTTTTTAGGATTCACTTTTTCAAGTATTTCGTTTTCATCTATATGGTCAGGTAATGGCAATTGAACCAAAATGCCATGGATAGCATTGTCATTATTCAATTCATTTATAATATTGATAAGCGCTTTTTGTGTTATTGATTCATCAAGTTTTAAAACACGAGAATATATTCCAAGTTCATCGCACGCTTTTTTTTTGCCGTTCACATATATACATGAAGCAGGATCATTACCTGCCAAAACAACAGCCAAGCCCGGCGTCTTCCCTATAGTTTTTAAATCAATAATCTCTTTTTTTAAATTTTCTCTAATATCAGAAGATATTCTTTTTCCATCAATTAGTTGGGCTTTCATCTTATGCCTCCCTTATCAATATTAAAAAAAATGCTAAAACAACGTTTAACATTTTTATTTTTCAGGCCTTTTAACTCTATCTCCCCCAATGCTTGCAATTATATTTCCAAGCACTCCGTTAATAAACCGAGGTGATTTTTCTTCGCCGTATTTTTTTGCAATCTCGACGCATTCATTTGCCGTAACACTTGGCGGAATATCTTCCATATAGAGTATTTCATAAGCGCCCAATCGAAGTATCGCAAGATCGACTTTGGGCATTCTGTTAACTTTCCAATCTATTGCGCTTTGTTCAATTATTTTATCAATATTTAAAGCATGATCTTTAACGCCGGACATGACTCTGTCAATATATTGTTTATCATTTTCCGATAATATCGGGTATTCCTTAAGAGATTGAAGAGTTCCTATTCCATCTCCGCCCATCATCCGTTCGTAAACAAGTTTCATAGCGCTCTCTCTAGCCAGTTTTCGAGCCACTCGTATACCTCCATAATGTCAACTATTTAACTTTTGTTTTTCTATAACCAATGGTCGCATTATAGGCCCTAGTAAAAAAGCCAATTATCTTCAAGCGGTTCTCGGTTCCTCCGCTCAGGTAATAGCCTATAAAAGTACAAAGCGCCAATAGCAGCGTACTCCAAAAACCTATTGTGAGAAACAGCACGCCGACAATGAGGCCTATGCTTGACCCAATTATCCTATTTAAATGCTCTTTTACAAATTCTTTAAACATAAAAGCACCTTATCCTTACTCAAGTTAATTATGATACGCGTGCCTTTTGTTGTCTTGTAGTATCCGCTACAACTATATTAATAGCATTGACTGACAATCCTGTTAAGCCGTCTACGTAATCTTTAATTTTATCTTGAACTCTTTCAGTAATTTCAGGGATGCTTGTCCCACCTAAGACTGTAAGTTTAACATGGATATTAAGCTGATCATTTTCAACAGCTGCATCTACATCAATAGTCTTGATTGCTTCCTCATCTTCAACACTTTTTTTGGCCATATCATTTATTGCAGAAAGAGAAATGTTTATTGTACCTTTTTCAGTTGTTTTTATTATTGTGCTTGCAGTTGTTGAAGAACTTGTTGCTGTACCTATAAACAAGAGTTTAATGCTTATTGCCACAATAAGCGTTGCTATAATCGCTAATAATATCCTATATAATGGATTGACTAGCCATAATGTAACTAATTCTACAACACTGTCGAGCGCTATGAAACCCAACGCTCCCGCTAAAGCATATATCGAGCAAACCACCCAAAAAAGTATGTAGATAATCAAAAGCACTCTATCTAATATGCTTATTTTCTTCATTAGTTTGTTCCTCCTGAAAAATGAAATTCAACCCTCTTTTGAGAGAGGGTTGTATTGCTATTTATTTTACTCTTGGAGGCTCAGGTTCTTTTTCGTCTTTTTCAATATTCACACCCTGTATGTAAACATTAACTTCTACAACATTAAGTCCTGTCATCGTCTCAATAGCATTCTTGATCGCACTCTGTACCTCTTTTGCAACTTCATTTATAATGCAACCATAATCAACTACGATATAAACATCAACAGCAACTTCTTCTTCGCCAACTTCAACTTTTACGCCTTTTGTTAAGTTTTTTCTACCAAGCAATTCTGTAAAGCCTTCAACTACGCCACCGCTCATTCCCGCCACGCCTTCAACATCAATAGTTGCAAGCCCAGCAATTACTGCAACAACATCATTTGCAAAAGAAATTTTTCCGTTTCTTGTTTCATTGGTAGCAAGGTCCTTCTCTTTTGGCATAAGATCAACCTCCTATTCTTCTTTAGTGAAATTATACCAAAAGCTTTATAATAAAGCAAATCTTATTCTTCAGAAGGTATTATTTTAATGTTTTGCGCATCTTCTTCTGTCTCTCTTTGTACAATATCTAAAATCTGAGCAGCTTGGTCAGATGTAATCGAAGTTTCGGTAAGCAATACATTTACAGATCCGCTATGGATCGTTACGGTCGGGTCTTTATATCCTTTTGTTTCCAATAGGCCTTGAATAGTAACTTCCATTTCCATAGCCTTAGTTATTTCAAGTTTTTGCTCCTGTGCATCCTTTAATGTATCTTTGTCAGTCTTATCGTTATTTATAATCTCATTTAGATATTGCAGTTCTTTTACCCTTGAAGCATCTCTTTCTTGTTTGAATGTTGTTACAGAAGAACTTGTTGTCTGATCAGATGTTATAATTCCTGCAACAGAACTGCTGCTTGCAGTTGCAGTAGCTTTAGATGATGCCGTAGGGCTAACTGTAGCAGTTGATGCAGTATTTTTCGCATCGACAGAAACATCGCCTTTTTTTGAATTATTATATGTATAATTCAGATATGCCGTGAACACAAGAAGCACTACTAACCCAGTTAAAACAAAATATCTTTTTTTTGACTCTAACAATTAAATCACTCCTTAAATATTGCTTTTTAATAAGGTATTATTTTTTCATGGTGAATATGTCTATATTGGACGAATCGATATTCAAAACTGTCTGCACTGCTCTTTGAAGTGCTAATTTTGTTTTTATATCTCCTGCACCTTCTGCAACAACAATCACCCCTTTTATTACAGGCTCTTTTTCAACAAGCACTAATACTGAGTTATCAACAGTTAGCGGCTTTGTGCTGGTACTTTTTGTTTCCGATGTATTTCCATTGCTGCCGGAACTGCTAGTTGTCGTGCTTGTTGTTTCATCTACAGACACAGCTGGTACTATTTCTGCGCTTGTTTCGTATGTAATCATAACTTCAACTTCGCCTGCGCCTTCAATTTTGGAAAGTACATCTTTAAGCTTTTTTTCAAGATCTGTTCCACTGCTGCTTGAAGATATACTGCTAGTTGCAACTGATGCTGTTTTATTACTGCCCCAAAAAGTCATTTGACCAAAAAAAGAAGAAAAATATAATAACCCTACTATTACGATCACAACAAATATGAGTATATAATCCAGGTTTTTTTTACCGTTATTATTTTGCGGTTTTTTATCTTTAATTATATCCAGAATACCCATTTGCGTATTTCCTCTCCTTTCACAGAAGCATTCTCATATGTTGTTAATAGATTGTATTATCGCATAAATGTGGATATGCATTAAATCATAAAAAAATTGTATAAGCCCTAATTCAAAATGAATATATTTACTGTATCCTGCGCGGTAAAGAGCACGATTATTGATGCCATTATGGATATAATTACAATAAGTCCAAGAACAAGCTTCACAAACTTTTTTAAATTGCTTTCGGGCATTATCATATAAGCCATATTGGCAAAAACAACTATTGCGATTATATTGATTAACAATCCAGCTAATTTATCGCTCATAATAATCACCTCATCATTGCCGTAAAATTGCCTGCCCAAATAGCAATACAGATCGTAATGAAGAACATGATCCCTATACAGGCAACGATAAGCACAACCAGCATCAGATAACTCGCTATATCATTTAGAAGTTTTGCAATTTTTTCTTCAGATATTACCTGTACCAAAGAAGCTGTAAGCCTAAATGAAAAAATTGTTGCAAGCATATTGATAACAGGAACAGCTATAATTAATATAAGCAACATAAGCCCGCCAATACCTAATGCATTCTTAGCAATTATTGAGCAACCAAGTACAGTATCGACAGTATCGGAAAACAGGCCGCCAACAACAGGGATGGTCTTGTCTATCGTATATTTCATAGTTTTTATCGATACGCCGTCTATTGCAGCGTAGCCCATGCCTTGAATTGTTATAACGCCTAAAAACACTGTGAAAACGATCCCGATTACCCATTGGCAAACTGATTTGATTAGTTTTGTCACACCTTCCAAATTTACGGCGTCAGATATATTACTTACAAACGAAAGTGCTGTTCCTGAAACTGCCAAAGGATATACCGCTCCTTTAAAAGCCTCTGCAATCACGGTCGTCAATATTGTCATTGCAGGCTGAAGTATCCCGGAAGCGAATGTACTGCCAAGCGCCGTTAAAAGTGCTAAAAGTATTGGGAATATGCCCTGCGTATATGCTGTCATACTGCTTATAGCCTCAAAGCCTATGGTTATTACCCTTATTATGCTAGAAGAGATAAGCGCACATATCATTAAGTAACATGTAAAATGTGCTACTGTTGCAACGCCTTCGCTGTCAAAGGAAGATTTAAGGGTATTAAGCAAGGATAACAAAATAACTACAACTAAAATTGAGCACATAGTAATGATGCTTGCAATGGCAGCGCTTAAAAAAGCTTTTGCTAATTGTTTAAGTATGCTTTCTGCGGATACCTCTTCATTGCCAAGCGCAATATCTCTTATATACTTTGAAAATGACCTGCTATCCAGAATATTTTTTGCTTCATCCGGCAAACTTCCAATAGTGCTTTCTATTTCTGTAAAATCTATATCATTTATCTGGCGCATTATTTCATCTTCAGGATTCACATCATCACCATCATCATTTCCCTCATAAGCAAAAGCTCTAAGCTGTATAAAAGCCAAAATTATTACGAATAAAATACTTAAACCCTTTTTCATATGTACCTCACATCAGCTCATTATTTTAAGTATCAGGTTCATTACTCCACTCATTATCGGCAATGCAATAGAAACGATAGCTACCTTAGCTCCCAGTTCTATTTTTGAACTGATACCATTTTGCCCGGCATCTTTACATGTTTGAATCGCAAACTCAGCTATATATGCAATGCCTATTACTTTTAAAGTGATAGAGATATACTCTGTATTTATTCCATACTTATCCGCAAAGCCGGTAAAATAATCTATTATGTCACTAACATCGTTCATTACCATTAAAAGAATAATAAGTCCGGCTGCCACACCTATAAGCATGGCAATTTCTGGACGCTCATCTTTTAGCGTGATAACAAGTATTGCCGCTACTATTCCTATCCCGACTATTTTTAAAACTTCCATACTTTATCTCCTGTTAGTATCTTGTCAATATAAATTGAATATCTGTTTAATACTCTCAAAAAGCTCTCCAATAATGTCTACTATCATATAAAGAACAATTATAAGTCCGGCAAGAGTAGTCATAGTGGCCATGTCATCTCTTCCTGCTTTAGTCAGCACCTGATTTAAAACAGCTACAATAATTCCTATTCCCGCAATCTTAAATACAAGATCAATACCCATGAAAAATACCTCGCTTGATTTTTATATAAATATGATTATTATTGCTGCGCTTGCTAAAATGCCTAATTTTTTATAAAGCTGACCTTTTTTATTACTTACATCTTTCGCACTGAACATTTTTATCTTGAGCTGCTCTATAGTGTTTTCAATCACTTCTTTTTGTCCTTCAAAATCAGTCGTACCAAGCATCACAGCAGCGTTTAGTATAATAAGAACATCTTCATGATCAAATAATAAATCACCTGAATTTTCGCACATGTCAATACTGCTTTTAAAAGCGTCCTTAATACTCATATTAGTACTTTTAAGCTCATTTATTACGTTACAAATAAACTTCTCCATGTGCTTGTTAGCGCTCACTATTAGCCTTATTAAAGTCTCTTCGATATCTCGCCTTGAATATGCCATTTCGTTTTTTAATGCATAGAAAAAATATATGAAATCGTTAATGCTTTCTTCACGTTTTTTAAGCCTGCTTGAAGCTTTATATCCATAAAACACGCATATACCTGAGGCTGTCGCTATAAGGATCCATTTAATAAGCACCACTTTTCACCTCGAGAATAATATCTTCTGTTCACCGTCATATATAGTGTCGATAGAACCTACAATGCCGCTCGAACCAAGCACCACGAAACGTTCAAACATTCTGTCGTTTACAGCTTTTTTTAATATAGGTCTTTTCATGATTTGCTCCAAACTGTATCCATGCGCTGAGGTAACAACACTTACTCCGCCATTTAGTCCTTCTTCGATTGCTTCCAGATCTTCTTTTTTGCCTATTTCATCTGTAACTATCACATCAGGAGATAAAGTTCTAAGTGCAAGCATTATACCTAATGATTTGGGGCATAAGTCCAACACATCTGTCTGAACCCCCACATCAAAGCCATTTGCAATTTCGCTTCTTTCATCTATTATGGAAACTTTTTTCCCTTGTATATCTCCATAGCCATTGCTTATATTTTTAGAAATATCTCTTAGTAGAGTTGTTTTCCCCATTTGAGGAGCTGAAATAATCAATGTATTTAATACCAGTCTGTTTTCATATAGATATGGCATAAGCTCATTACTGCATCCAATTATATTTCTGGCAATTCTTATATTTAGGCCACTGAAATCTCTTATATTTTCAATTATGCCGTTTTTTACAACCACGCTGCCCGCAAGTCCTACTCTATAGCCGCCTTTTACGGTAATAAATCCGTTTTTAATCTCTTCCTGATATGCATAAAGAGATCTTTTAGCCATATACAACAATGCATTTTCGCAATCTTCTTTCTTAGCATACATTCCATTTATTAAAATCTCAGTAATAGAACCGTCTTCCTTTAGAGCAACTATGCCATTTTTTATTTGCATAAGTATAGGCTTATCGGCTCTTAGACGTATTTCAGTTACATCCCTTGCAATATAGCCTTTTATTTTTAACAAAGCGTCTCCGATACCGGCCGGCATAAAAGGCGCTATATTTATTTGCCAACTCTCCATATGCCGACTTGTCCTCCTTTTGATTAAATATATGCATGTCTTTTCTTTAATATCACTTTAAGGTAATAAAAAAAGCTTGCAATAAGCAAGCTTTATAATAAAAAAAGGCCGGATATACCAGCCTCAATTATGTTTATTCTTCGTCATCTTTAAATAATTCTGTGCCGCATTGTGGACATGTGATTGGTTCCTCATCAGTAAAAACATCTGGATCAAAATATATTATTTCATTACAGTTAGGGCATTCTACTTCAACATATTCGTCATCATCTAATTCTTCTTCTTCGTCTTCATCCTCGTCCTCGTAAATGTCCTCTTCAATCTGTGCAAGATCATCATCTATGCTCTGAACATACTCATCAGTCTCGTCAAGTGATTCTTCTAGATCGATAATTTCTTCAGCCATTTCCTCTAAAACATTAACAATTGCAAGGATAACTTTTCCTTCTTTTGTGCTTTCTCCTACATCTAGGCCCTCAACGAGTCCACGCAAGTAAGACACTCTTTCGTTTAAATAGCTCATGCTAGTCCCTCCTTATTAATAGATATATATAGTATTATTGCTTAAACGCGCTCCATATATTCGCCAGTGCGCGTATCAACCCTGACCATATCTCCCTCGTTTATAAACAATGGAACAGTAATTTTAGCGCCTGTCTCCAATACAGCAGGTTTATTTGCGCCCGTAGCTGTGTCGCCTTTATAACCAGGCTCTGTCTCCGTTATCAGAAGTTCAACGAAATTCGGCGCCTCAACAGAGAATGCTTCGCCTTTAAAAAATTTTATTGTAACTGTAGTATTCTCTTTTACAAACGGCATTGCATCCTGAACAGTTTCATAATTAAGAGGCAATTGCTCAAACGTTTCATTATCCATAAAGTAATACAATGAACCATCATTATAGAGATATTGCATCTCTTTCCTTTCTATATGAGCAAGCGGGTATTTTTCTGTTGGATTAAATGTCCTTTCAAGCACCGCACCTGTCATTATGTTTTTCATTTTGGTACGTACGAATGCAGCTCCTTTGCCAGGTTTAACATGTTGAAAATCCACTATCATCCAAACTTGACCGTCAATATCAATCGTCATACCTTTTCTGAAATCTCCAGCTGATACCATATTTACCTCCAAATTATATTATTGTTAACTCTTTATTGTACTTAATTAAATTAGTATAACTATTTTTCTCAAGATATACAAGGTCTTCTATCCTTACACCGAACTTTCCTTCAAGATATATGCCAGGTTCGATAGAAAAAACGTTGCCAGGAACCAAAATATCATCTGAGTTAGGTTTAACTGCAGGCGCTTCGTGGACATCCATACCCAAGCCATGACCTAAACCATGACCAAAATTTGCTCCATAGCCTGCATCCGCGATAATATCTTTTGCAGTATTATGCAGATCACATGCTTTCATAAAAGGAACGATAGCATCTAAAGCGGCTTTCTGAGCATTCAAAACTATATCATAGACCTTCTTATGTTCATTTGAAACATTTCCAACAGCAAACGTCCTTGTCATATCACTGCAATATCCATTTACCTTGCACCCAAAATCTATAAGCACAAATTCGTGATTTTTTAAAACTCTCCCCGATGGTCTTGCATGTGCCATAGCTGCATTTTCTTCAAACCCGACTATTGTGTCAAAAGATACTCCTTCGCTGCCGTTCTTTTTGAAGTAGTATTCAATTTCAAGCGCGATATCTACTTCTTTTATTCCCGGTTTTATCATTTTGGCAACATAATCAAGCGCTGAACAAGCAATATCGCATGCCTTCTGTATGTTTTTTATCTCGTCTTCGTCTTTAACAGCTCTCATATTTAGAAGTAAACTATCGATATCTTCATATGAAACATCTGCAATTTCTTTTAATTTTCTATAAGCAGCTAAAGAAACAGTATTCGCTTCGATGCCTATTTTTTTGCAGCCATATTTATTGATAAGCTCTGCTGCAGCATAAGCTAGTGTATTTCTTCCAATATCGATTACTTCATAGTCTTTGGCTTCTATCTTTGCCTGAAGTGTATTTCTTGAGTCTGCCAAAAACAACGCTTTATCGTCTGTTATAAAGAGAGCTGTTTCAGAACCAGTGTATCCTGACAAATAGGTTATGTTTGTCCTGTTAAAAATAACAGCAGCTTCGCATTCTTTATCTTTAAGTAAGGAACGAAATTTATCTGTTCTATTCATTACTTTTTCCTCCACAAAATACTAGTTTATTTTAACATAAATAGTAAAACTTTAAAAGATGCTTGCTCTATAACTTTGAAGCGCTTTCAAACATATTTTTCATAATAAGAGCATCCTCGGCCATAGTACCTTTTGATTCGCAAATAACAATAGGTGTAAGCTGCCTTTCATATAGCAAATCGGCCAACGGAAGAAAATCGGGGCCAAATCCTTCATCAGCAAATGTTACATGTCTCTTTTCGCCGGCATTTGTGTATTCAATTTTACTGAAATGGATATGCATGTCTTGAACTCTCTCATGCCCTATCATATCTTCCATCGTATCCAATATTTTTATGTAATCGTTTTTATCTTTAATCGCACCTAGTCCTCTTGTATGCAAATGTCCGAAATCTATTGCCGGTATTATTCGCTCATCAACCAAACATAACTCCATTACCTCATCAAGATCACCCAGCTGTTTTATTTTTCCCATTGTTTCCGGGCATATATTTATATCGTCATAGCCTGCTTCGTCTTTCATAGCTAATATCATCTTTAAATTCTTTTTGGCAAGCTCAAGATCGGCATGCCTGTTTAAACGTGTTGATCCCGGATGAAAAACAAGCCTTTTCGCGCCAAGACACGAGGCTGCAGCAAAAGATTCCATGAAATAGCTTCTGTTTTTTTCGAGTTTATCTTCCGAATCTTGTACTAGATTTATATAATACGGAGCATGTGCGCTTAATGCTATATCATATTTTTCTGCTTCTTCACGTATTTTACCGGCAGTATCCTCATTGATACTTACACCTCTGCCAAAAGAATACTCAAAAGCGTTAAGTCCCATCTCGTAAAGCCATTTTGGAGCTTCATATGTATGCTTATATCCGCCATCGTAAAATGATCTGCTATTACCTGAAGGCCCAAATCTTATTAAATTATTCTTTATATTCATGCAATTACCTCTTCTATTTTCTATATTGTAACACGCGGCAAATAAAAAAGCGCTATTTAAAGCGCTTATAATTATTATTCTTTATTTTTTTAAGGAATATTATTTACTGCATTGCTTAATTTCTGCAAAGCCTTTTTTTCTATCCTTGAAACATAGCTTCTGGATATGCCCAAAATCTCGGCGATTTCCCTTTGAGCCATAAAGCACCCGTTTTTCAGCCCATATCTAAGCTCTAACACAACCTTTTCTCTAGGCTTTAAAACGCTATCAATAATGCTTCTGAGTTTTTCTATCTGCATCTTTGCTTCGACTTGATCGCAGAAGTCATATGTTGTTCCTAAAATATCCATAAGTGATATTTCGTTTCCTTCTCCGTCTATTCCAATAGAGTCGTTTATTGAAACCTCATTCCTATGTTTCTTGCTTGACCGTATAGACATCAGTATCTCATTTTCTATACATCTGGCTGCATATGTAGCAAGCTGCACATTCTTCTTGGGGTTATATGTAGATATAGCTTTAATAAGGCCAATTGTTCCAATGGAAATAAGATCATCATTCTCTGTGTTCTGCGTATTGAATTTTTTGCAGATGTGGGCAACAAGCCTTAAGTTATGTTCTATAAGAACTCTTCGAGCATCTTTATCGCCATTATAGTATCTTTCCAAATACATCTTTTCATCTTCAGCTGATAACGGATCCGGGAATGAACCGTTGTTCCCTATCATACCCAAGAAAAATAACAGTTCTTTGAACAACAAAAAAATGCCGTCTGCTATCATAAAGCTTCCTCCGTTTCTTTATACGCTCTATAATATTCAGATGGTGGCCTGTTTCGTGTATGTCCGCCAAAAAACTTAATCTATAGTATCATTCTTTTTTTGGAGTATATCGGATTTTTGTGCCTTTATTGGGCAATTAATCTTTACTATCTGCTGAGCTATCGGTGCGCTTTGAATATTCTCGCCTTTATCATTAAGTATATACTCAACTTTAAACGGATCTTCTTCTGCTAGAGGCGATAATATTTCTATAGTGTCGCCGACAGAAAATTTTCCCCTCTGTTCAAGAGTCATCTGTTCTTTTTCAGCATTATAATCTATGCATACACCAACAAAATCATACGGTTTTATATAACCAGAACTATTTATATTCTGCATATCTTTCTTGCCGAAATAAAAGCCAGTGCAATACGGCCTGTGACTTGCTTTTTCTATGTCTCTAAGTAAAGCATTTGGGCATTTATAATTATCAGGGTCTTTATAGAATAGATCGATAGCTTTCTTATAAGCATTTACTGTTGTTGCTGTATAAAATGCTGTTTTCATTCTGCCCTCTATCTTAAGTGAGTTTATTCCGGCATCATAAAGCTTATCAATATGCTCAATCATCATTAGATCTTTTGAATTGAGTATGTATGTGCCTCTTTCATCTTCAGCTATCGGGAAATACTGACCTTCTCTGCTTCTTTCGGTAAGAGCATATTCCCACCTGCAAGACTGTACACATTGCCCTCTGTTTGAATCTCTATCAGCCAAAAAGCTCGATAATAAGCACCTTCCGGAATAAGCCATGCACATAGCTCCATGAACAAATGTCTCCAATTCAAGATCTTTCGGAGTGTTTTTCCTTATATGAGCTATTTCTTCAAGGTTAAGTTCTCTTGCAAGAATAATCCTTTTTGCACCTTGCTCATACCAGAAATTTGCGCTCATATAATTTGTTGTGTTAGCTTGCGTGCTTATGTGTATATCAATCCTTTTATTTATGCTTCTGGCAATAGAAAATATACCCGGATCAGAAATTATAAGAGCATCAACGCCTATATCTGACAGAGCGCCAACATACTCTTTTAACCCATCCATATCTTCTTCATGTGCGAATATGTTAACTGTTATATATAATTTTTTGCCTATGCTATGACTATATTTTACCGCTTCATCTATTTCGTCAAGCGAAAAATTGTCCGCAAATGCCCTTAATCCAAACATCTTACCGCCAATATATGCAGCATCTGCGCCAAAATAATATGCCGTTTTTAGTCTTTCCATATTGCCTGCACCGGCAAGCAGCTCAATTTTTCTCATATGTCTCTCCTTTTTAAAATGCTTATCGATATACCGTCACCAATTGGCAGTATCGTAGTATCCAGCCTTTTATCAAAGCATAGCTCATCTAAAAACTGTCTCATTTTAGCTATTATTGTTTCTTTCCTTCTCGCAAACTTTTTATCTCCAGTAATATAGCCTCTGAATAGAACATTATCGCAAATAAGTATGCCGTTATCATTAAGCAAAGAAATCATTTTTTCTTTTAGTGTAATATAATGCGATTTCGGTCCGTCCATAAAAATAAGATCGTATTTTGTTTCTATTGTTGGCACTATCTCGAGCGCATCCCCCAGAAAAACATTTATGTTTTTTTGAGTTCCTGTTATTTTATAATTTTCTTTGGCTTTAAGCATATTTTCTTCAAGCATCTCTATAGTATCTATATGCACTTCTTTCCCAGCAGATATAGCCATAAGAGCAGAAGAATAACCAATTGAAGTGCCTATCTCCAGAATTGTTTTCGGTTCATTCATTTTTATTATCACATTAAGCAAATTAGCAGTTTCCGGCTGTAAGATAGGTTTATTTTCTTTACTTGCTTTTTCTCTCAATATTTTAAGGTTTTTGCTTTCGAAATCAATATGCGCTCTCAAAAAATCGGTTGTTTTTGAAGTGGTAACCAATTAAATTACTCCTTACAATCAAAAAAGCGGCATTGCCGCCTTATTTGCTTATTAATGGCTTTCGTCATACGCCTGCCATAGCGGCTTATATTTTTCAACGTTTGCCATATGCTCTTCATATGTCTTGCTAAATACTGTCGCGCCTGTTTCAGGATCTGATACACAGAAATACAGATACCCTTGTTTTACATATGTTTCATCAGGCCATAAAGCAGCTTCGATAGCTTTTTTACTCGGCGAGCAAATCGGCCCTACAGGCAAACCCTTATGTAAGTATGTATTATAAGGCGAATCATAACTTATATCTTCATCAGTAAGATTTATTCTTGTTATTCCTTTTGCATACTGTACTGTTGCACACGACTGCAGTGCCATATTATTTTTAAGTCTGTTATGAAATACTGCAGATACTTTTTTAAAGTCGTCCGTTTTTGCTTCTTTTTCTATTATTGAAGCCAGCGTTACAACTTCATCCATTGTCATTCCTAAAGCCTGAGCACGCTGTTCATATTCCGTTGTGTATATCGTTCTAAATCTTGTTAGCTGCTTACGTATTATCGCATCCGCTGATGAATTGGTATATACTTCATACGTATCCGGGAAAAGATACCCCTCAAGGAAATGTTTTCTTTCAGACACATTCGTTATACCGCTTAAAAAGCTAAAGTCTTCAATATACTGTTTGGGATCATTTGTTAGTTCATAAAAAGTCTTTGTATTGTCAATAAAGCCGCTGCTTTTTAGTTGACTTGCCATATCTTCAATTGTCTTACCTTCTATTATCGTCAGCTTTATTACACTTATTTCCCCTTCTCCTCGCGTGATAGTATCCAATATCTCGCTAATCGACATATTTTTTGAAAGCTCATATACGCCTGATTTTAATTTATATGCTTTATCTGTAAATTGCGCATAGATTTTGAACACTAAAGGACTTTTAATAAAACCATCTTCATATAACATTTCTGAAACCGTTGTTATATTAGCGCTTCTAGGTACTTCAAACTCTATTTTTGTACTGTCCCAGCTTGGAGGAGAAAAAAACATATGATTTACCGTAAAGAAAATCAACTGAACAAGCACCACAATTATAGCAAAACTAATCAGCCATACTCGAAGCGTTCTTCTTGCATACAAAATATTTGTTCTTCCGTCTTCCGGAACCGTATTGCAGATAACTGCAACGTTATTTGCAGGATGGAATGTCACCGGTTTGACCTTTTTATCATCTTTTTTTGTATTGAGCATCTCTGTAACTGACATAGAAGGTTTAATTTTCTTTGTTTTCACTGCATCACTATTGATTTTATTTGCTTTTGCCGGCAGCTGCTCTTTATTCTTGTCTTCCTTTTTAAACAACTGAGATGCCAATTCTTTAATTTCACAGATGTATTGTGACACAGCGGATTCTTTGGCTACGACATTAGCCTCAGAATGTCTTTTATTCTGAAGCATGTTTTGCTGTAAAATATCTTCATTAATATTTAAGTCAGTATCACCGCTGCTACTTACTATATTTTTATCGTCATTGCCCGATTTATTCATATAGGCTCATAATCCTCCGCATAATACATCACTATGCTTAATTATAATAATAAACAAGTTTCATGTAAAGGAATAAACTAAAAGAAAGGAGTCAGCACTCCAACTACTAAAGGTGTCACAAAAGAAAGCGTCGTCCCACACAAAATAGATGTAATGGCATACTCTTTACCTGCATATTTTGTTATAACTCCCAAAGATGTATCTATTGCAGTCGAACCTGCAGCCGATACTGCAGCTCTTTTGCCCCATTTTTTTACGTAAAATTTCATACCGACTATGGAAAGTAATTCTCTTATTGCGTTACTTAGAAATGCAACCGTACCCAAATATATCGATACGCTTGAAAGAGCAACACCGACAAACGAATACCAGCCTAACCCTATTCCTATAGCACCGGCTTGTGCTACATTAAGTCCTAAAAAAGGGCCTATAATTACCGACATTATTAAGCTTCCGCCTGTTGCTCCTGCTGTTATTATAAGAACATCTTTGATCTGAGTTTTCAGGTTTTCTAAGTTATGTTCTTTGAAAAATAATCCTATACCTACAAAAACGAGCATCAAAGATATACACGCTGTCATGATCGTTTGAAAATCTATATAATTAATTATCCATGGCATAGTTCGTCCTATTATTATGCCGCATAAAAGACATATGATTATTCCTATAGTCATTTTTTACCTCCGATAATCTTCTCAAGAAGTTTAGTAAATATTATACTGCCAGCTAAAGCGGCAACAGCAATAAGCAATGATTTTACGCCGATAGTTCCAAGTGAACCAAAAATACCGTCATCAGAACCGATTTTTATGCCCATAAATACAAGCAGCACATAAAGTGCTGCCGTTATAGCTTTATCCAATGTTTTTTCATATGCTTTAAGGCCTTTAAACAGATATGCGAGTAAAAGTCCTACTACCAATGATATTATATAAACCATTTTACCTCACAAAAACGTATTATACTTCGATTATTATAGGCATTATAAGCGGATTTCTTCCTGTCTGCTGATATAGATAATCTTTCAATGCACCTTTTATCGTATTTTTCATTGCTGTGAAATCTTTAGCTTTTGGTTTGTTTTCAAGAAGTTGTTTTTTGACAAGCTCTCTTGCTTCTGAAATCAATTTCTCCGACTCTCTTACATATATGAATCCTCTTGAGACTATCTCAGGTCCACTTATATATGAAGAATCTTCTTTTGATACTGCAACTACTACTATAAACAAACCGTCCTGAGAAAGAAGTCTTCTGTCTCTTAGAACAATATTGCCAACATCTCCTATACCAGAACCATCTATCATTATATTGCCAGAAGGAACAGCACCGGCTATCTTTGCCGAATCGGCACTAAGTTCCAGTACCTCTCCTATTTCCGGATAGAAGATATTCTCTTGGTTGACACCCAACGCTTCTGCAAGCATACCATGGTTTTTTAAATGTCTATATTCGCCATGTACAGGCATAAAATATTTGGGTTTAGTAAGTGATAATATTATCTTTAATTCTTCCTGGTAAGCATGTCCAGAAACGTGAACCTCTTCCGAAGCATCGTCAACAACTATCGCTCCCTTTCTAAAGAGCTGATTTATAACGTTTGAAACAAATTTCTCGTTTCCAGGTATAGGTGAAGATGATAATATGACAGTATCTCCTTGACCTATGTTTAATTTTGAATGCAGGGTATCGCTTGCCATTCTGACAAGACCGGACATAGCCTCGCCTTGGCTCCCTGTCGTTATGATGCACACTTTTTCATCAGGCAGTCTTTTAACTTGTTCAACATCGATCAGCGTATTTTTACGCACTTTCATTTCACCTAAGCTCATTGCGACTTCTGCAACACTGACCATGCTTCTTCCCTGAAGATATACTTTTCTTCCAAACTTAGTAGCGAGTTTTATAATCTGTTCAACCCTGTTTATGTTTGAAGCAAATGTTGCTACTATTATCCTGCCTTTTGCCATTGTGAAATATTTCTCAAATGTTGCACCTACCATACGCTCTGTTTTCGTATATCCTGGTTTTGACGCATTAGTAGAATCTGACATAAGCAGAAGAACACCTTCTTCGCCCAACTGCGCAAACTTACTTAAATCGATAGGTGCTCCGTCAAGCGGTGTCATGTCTATTTTGAAGTCACCTGTGTGTACTACTGTTCCAATAGGTGTGTGTATAGCAAGAGCAACTGCGCCTGCTATAGAATGACTTACTTTAATTATTTCGATCTTAAAGCATCCAATAGTTATGGTGTTCCCGGCAGTGATTTTTTTGTATTTGACATCACCAATTCCAGGATGTTCCGCAAGCTTCTTTTGTATAAGACCTAATGTAAGTCTTGTGCCATATACAGGCACTTTTACTTTTTTAAGCAGATAAGGTAGCGAACCTATATGATCTTCGTGTCCATGCGTTATAATAACTCCTCTGAGCCTATCCATCTTCGACTCGATATAGCTCATATCCGGTATGACATAGTCGATTCCAAGCATTTCATCGTTTGGAAATGCCAAACCGCAGTCGACTACTATCATATCTCTTCCATATTCAAAGACCGTTAAGTTTTTGCCTATTTCCCCTAAGCCTCCAAGCGGGATAATCCTTAATCTGTTTCCATTCTTTTTCCCTTGTATCATTATTTCTCCTTTTTATGTTTATTTACGATGGCAGGAAAACGTTCTATCCGCCATTTATAATCTCTATTATATTGTTACCATATTTGGCTTTTGTAAATCCAATTTAATAAAACAAAAGCCTTAAAAGGCTTATTTTCAGACTTTTATTGTTTGTTTAAATTCAGATAATATTCGCACACATCACAAAGAGGACATATGCTGCATTTTGGCTTTCTTGAACTGCATATTTTTCTTCCATGCCATATAAGCCAATGATGAGCATCTGACCAATCATTTTCAGGTATATTCCTCCGAAGTTGAATTTCAGTATCATATTCGTTTTTTGCATGCGCAAGTCCAAGCCTGTTAGACACCCTAAAAACATGTGTGTCAACTGCAATAGCCGGCTTTTTAAAAGCATTGCTTAAAACGACATTAGCAGTTTTGCGTCCCACACCTGGCAGTTTGGTAAGCTCTTCCATAGTATCAGGCACATTGCCATTATATTTTTCAATTAACATATTGCTTGCATTTAAAATGTTTTTAGCTTTTACTGTATAAAAGCCGCAGCTTTTTATTATGTCTTCAAGCTGCTTTTGATCTAGTGTCACAATTTTTTGCGGAGTATCGTATTCTGCAAAAAGAATTTTTGTGATTTGATTTACTCGCACATCGGTGCATTGAGCTGATAGTATGGTTGCAATCAGCAGCGTATACGCATCTTTAAAATCAAGACCAGATTTTGCGCCGGCATATACATTTTTAAGCCTTTTTAATATTTCTTCCTGTCTCTTTTTAAGTTGCATCTCAGGCTTAACCATTAAACCAACGCACCCCCAACTAATTTAAGTATATAGCATTTGGGGGTGAATTGGCAATTATTATATTTTTTTTAATTGCTTTAGAATCGCATCCAGCCTCTGTTTCTGTTCGTCATTAAGCATCGGAGCTACGTTGTTGGCAAATTCACTAAGTTTCTTATTGTCCAATGTTCCTTTTTCTTTATTCTCTTTCGCCATTTTTTTTACTTCATTATATATCTCTTTGCTCGATTTATCTTTATAATCGTATAAACTCTCTTTTAACTTCTCTACCTGCTCTTTTTGCTTTGAGTTTAATTCTATGTTTTCAACCTGTTTTGATATCTTTTTTTTACCTTCTTTGCTTTTCACATCATTTATTTTAATATTTTTTAAGCTTCTAAGATCTTTAGGCATACATAGCACTCCTTCTTTGTTCCTTTATAACTATTGTATTAGCATTTCATTTTTTTAGTGCACTAATAATAACCAATATGCATAGCATATATAGTAAATGTATAAAAATTTCAGTGCAAGAAGGGATAAAAAATGCAAAGACGTTTTTATAACAGAAGAGCTATAAATACAGTTGCAAGAGTTTTACCGCCTCAAGAAGCAGAAAAAAAATACTCTACAGTACATAATATGCCTGATATTGAAGATACACCCTTGAGCACTGTTCTATTATTAGTTGCTATTTCCCAATTAACAAAGGATCGCAATGATGTGTCTTTCCCTACGGTGCTTGAACGTCTTACTCCATATTTAGACGGTCCCCAAAAATTACAGATAAATTCGCTTATCAATTTGAGTAAAATGTCTGAATCTATGCATTCCATGAAAAAGAGCGGAGGTCATAACAAACATTCTAATGACCCTATGAAAAATATCGAGCTCATCAGAGCTTTATCTGAGGTAGCAAATCCCCATTCGCAGCCCGTTCTGAAAAATATTGGCGATGTATACGCTAAAGGGCAAACAATGAAAAGATCTTTAAAAAGGATGCAGTCGCTAAGGAGCAAAAAAGGCGGCGCTCCAATAGGAGAAATGATTGATGCGATGAGCTCTATAATGCCGCAAGGTTCTCCTCTATCATCAATGGGAGGCGTAATAAAGGCTGCGCAAATGGTTGGGAATATGGGCGGTTTGGCAGGATTAAAGGGTTCCGCAAAAGGCAAACCAGATAACGATGATATATTGGGTGATGATGAAGATGACGATCAATAAAAAGCTATCAAGCCTAATGCTCAATAGCTTCTAGCGCAAAAATATCAAGTTGATTTTTTATATTTTGTTGCTATTTTATTTCGTCTTTTAACGTTTCTATTGCCTTTAGTAGCTGAGTATCGTTTTTAATAGTTATTTTTGATGGGTTATCGATCAGATCTTGATCCATTTTGACTACCACATCAGGCTCTATACCAAAGCCTTGTATACATCTGCCATTTGGTGTATAGTACGTTGAAGTCGTCAGTTTAAGGCCGCTTCCTTTTTCTGTCAATAGATTAAACATAGTCTGCACAATACCCTTTCCGTATGTTGTTGTACCAACTATTTTACCTCTATCATAGTCTTGTATAGCACCTGCCAATATTTCCGAAGCACTGGCGCTATTTTCATTTACGAGTACTACAAGCGGTATATCAGTGTAACTTGAAGCTGAAGTATATTCTGTTTTTGTCCCATTTTTATCAAGTGTATAAACAATGGTCCCTTTTGGCAATAGCTTATCGGCTACTGCTTTTACCTGGTCGAGTAATCCACCTGGATTGTCACGTTCATCTATTACAATGCCTTTGGCTCCTGATTTAATAAGGGCATCAAGTTGATCAGAGAACTCCTGTGCAGTATTTGACGCGTATTGGCTTATAATTATATATCCGATATGGTCATCCAACATTTTACTTGTTACTGTATCTACTTCTATTTTTTCTCTTGTCACAGTAAATGTTTTTTCTTCACCATTCCTGTCAACGACTACATCAACACTTGTTCCTTCTGCACCTTTTACAAGAGATGTCAGTTCCTCAAGTTCAATTCCGGTTACATCCTTATCCCCTACTTTAACGAAATTATCGCCGGCTTGAAGCCCAGCTTTTTCAGCGGGACTTCCGCTAAATACTTTTACGATAACTACATTGCCGCTTTCTTTATCTTTTCCTATAATTACGCCGATACCATAATACTCTCCGCTGACCGAATCAATAAGGTCATTATACTCCTTCTCGGTATAATACTCACTATAATCATCACCCAGCGCTTCTACCATCCCTTTAGCAGCTCCTTCGATAAGTGTTTGGTCATCTACGTCTTTATAATAGTTATTCTTTATGCGGGCTCTTATTTCATTCAAAAGCGCAAAATCGCTTTGTGAAAAAGTACTACCGTCAGATGAAATATTGGAAGTTGAAATTGCAGCCGAATTATTGTATCCCAATCCGATCGTCATAATGTAGAAAGTAAATAAGCATGTAAGCACGCATGCTGCAATAGTTATAACAATAGCTTTTGATTTTTTAATCATCTATGTGCCTCCAGTATGTTAAGAATTTCTAGTGCCTTCTTTTGTTTTTTGAAGTTTTACTAAGTTCTGTGTAACCGAGTCAAATGTATCATCATGGCTTATGACAAATACCTGTGTAAAATCATTTACAACTTTTGGAAGTATCTCGGCAAAGTTATTTCTTCTTTCACTGTCAAGATTTGTTGTTGGCTCATCAAAGAATGCGATTCTTGTATGCGTGAGCGCCGATATGAATGCAAGCCTAATACTGAGTGCAGCCGCCATCTGTTCTCCACCAGAGAGCTGCCTGAAAACTCGCCGCCTTTTTTCTCCTGCGTAATTGTCCAGTATCGTAACATTATAATCATCTTCCCAAATAAGCTCAGTGTTTTCTCCAGTCATCTCTTTAAAAAGGTCGTTCGATTTTGAAGTAAGGCGCTGTCTATATATACCGCCTATCTTCTCTCCAGCATTTTTAAGCACATCATCAAATATTATTTTGGCAAATGCTCTGCCTTTTCTCAGTTTAATTAAATTTGCATTAGCAGTATCAAGGGCTTCTTGTTCTCTGCCTAATCTTTGCAATTCCTGCTCGTTTTTATTCAGTTCGTTTTCCTTTTGCTCAAAATTGCTTAGTGCTTTTGCACTTTTTTCTATAGCAAAAGTATATGCTTCAGTAGCCTTAGATAACATCTCTTCGCTAAACTGTGCTTTTAATGAAATAATTCTATCTTCCTCAACTTTTAATTTTTCAAAAAGAAATGCTTTCTCTTTTTCAAGCACTTCTATTCTGTTTTTTATTTCCTCCACCTTGTTTGCTATATTTAAATTGTTCATATACAGCTCATATTGTTTTTTATTGCTGTCTATTATCTTTCTATTTGCTTCCAGAAGAATATCGATATCTTCATATTCTTTCAAACTATCATTTATCTCAATTAGGTCGTTATCGTATTCTTCTTTTTTTGCTTTTAAAAATACATATCCTTTTGCAACAGACTCTTCGGTGCTTTTAATTTCTTCTTGAAGCTTCTCGATTAATTCCATCTGTTTATCAATCATTTTTAGATATTCTGTATTTTGTTTGTCAGCATTAATAGAAGCGTTACTTATACGTCCTTTTGCTTCATTTACTACATCGGCAGCACTCTTGTATATATTTCTGCATACCGACATGAATTTAAATGCTGTAGCTGCAAAATCTTCCGGATCATTATCATATTTCATATTCCCAGGGTACTCAAAAAGCAGTGTATTTATATCCATTAATTCTTTTAAAGCAACAATATCATGCTTTAGATTATAAACTATGTCTTGGATATGGATATCATTCATTTTGCTTGAAAGCAATGTGAAAGCGTTTGAATAAGCAGTTCTATTATCAAAGCATACCTTTAGTTCTGCTTCTTTTGCTTTTAACGATATCGACGCTTCATAATCTTTTTTGTAATCACTTATACTCTGATTATAATCTTCTTGTTTTTTTTTCGTATCGTTTAGTTCATTTTCTATTTCACTCAAGTAAGCCGTTATTTCAGACTTTATTCTATTGATATCGGAACATTTCTCATGGCAGACCGGGCACACTCCTTTTTTTATTTCGTTGAGGTAGCCCTTTTGCAATTCTATATCATTTTCGAGTACAGCTTTTCTTGCTGCCGCTGATTCTCTTTTGGAAAGTGCATCCTCATAGAGTTTAGATCTTTTTAAGATCTCGGCTTCTTTTTCTAGCTCCAACTCGATTTCCTTTATTTTCAGCTCATTTTCCTTCCATTTTTCAAGACCCGCTTTTATACGATCATAATACATCTCTATTTGACTTATGCATTCGTATAATTTCTGTGCTTTAGCATTAATACCGCTTAGTACTTCTGTGCTTTTGGCCAAATTATCGTCATTTTTATTTTTTTCTATTTTGCAGTTAATTTCATTTATCTCTTTTTTAGCTTTACTTATCTGTTCTCTTAAAAACTCCTGCCTGTTCTTATATATATCTATCTTATTATTTGCTTCGGAGATAAGTATGTTATACTTATTTTCATTCTCTATTTTTTTGCGCAATAGCTGTTCTTTCAGTTCTTTTTTTTTCTCCAATAAAAGAGCTTTTCCCTGAGCGCTTTTATAAGCATCATATGCTTCTTTGTGGCGCATTATGACGTCTTTAGCCTCCTGGGCATTTTTAAGATTTTCCGTTTGTATCTTAATCGCTTCATCTTTAGTAAGTATCTGTGTTTGCAGGTTCTTGACGGATTTCTCTATATCCAGAATTCTATTTCTAAGTACATTTAATCCATCTACCTGCTTCTTTAACTCCTGTTTATTTTTTTCACTTATCAAAAATTCTTCTTTTAAAGATAAGACTTCTGATTTTAAAGCAATATTATCCTTTTCAACTTGCTCTTTGTTTGATAGGCGTTCGTTGAGAATCGCGATATTTTTTTCATTTTCAATGATAAGTCCGTTATAGTAGTTTTTCGTATCAAGCCCTTTATCAGCAGCTTTTCTATATTCCAGCACATTCAATATAGTATTGAAATGTTTTATCCTATCAGCAGATGCAAGCAAAAACGGCATCGTAAAAGCACCTTGCGAAACGCCTATAATATTTGTAAACACATCTTCCAGCTTTTGATTTTTATCTATACCGATATGTTCTTTAATAAATTCCTTTACATCATCCGAACCATGCAGATTAAGCTCCATGCCCGATTCTTTTTCATAAACCGTCCAAGAAGTATTTCTTTTATTTATTTTTCTTTCAAAGATATACTCTTGGCCATTGTTATCTTCTATCTCAACACTTATCGTGCCCGATGCACATCCATATCTTACAAAATAGCTAAACTGTGTAATATCTCTACCAAAATCGGGTTTCGCGTCAAAAATAGCAAAACCTATGCTTTCAACGATAGTAGTTTTACCTGTTCCGTTTGGGCCAGAAATAAAATTGACCCCTTCACCAAAATAGATCGTTTCATTAAGGTATGAGCGTATATTTATAAGAGTAATACTATTTATTTTCATTTAAAAGCACCTCTATATCCGCTCTTTGAGCATAATCATTTATTGCTTCTACAATATTTTTTCTTTCTTCTCCGCTTAGCAGCGCATCTTTAATCGTTTTAATAAAATCTTCTATACCGTCCCCAAAATCGTTACTTGGATATTTTTCATCCAGTATCATTTTAAAAACTATTCTCTCTATTTCTTCTCTATCAAGCTGAGTATTTAGTTCCTGACTCTTATTGCCCTTAAGTGAGCACATATTTATTATTTCGCTATAGAAAAACAGTTTCTTCTCTTCTATCTTCTCTTCTATGCCGTACATGTCAATTTCTACAGGGCTGAAAGCTGTCTCACCCACAAGTTTTGCATATATTATCGCATCTTTGTTTGTATAAGATGTCATCTCATCAAGCACAAATGCTTTCACTTCTTCCGAAGTGCCAAATCCGCTCACATCTATCTCTTTATAGATTACCTGCCTTTTTTTACTGTTTATGAATCTTATATCAGCCTTACCATTATCGATTGTCACGTAATAATAACCTTTTTGTTGGTTAATACCGTTTTTTGTTTTTGCTTCGTCCAAATGCACATATTCAGGAGCACCGGGGTTATACCAATTCTCTTCTTCATATCGTGAATGTATATGACCTAGTGCAAAATAATCTACATTCTTGAACTCCTTGAGTGCTTCTCCCTTCAATCCGCCAAGGCTTTGCCCTAAAAGCGTATCGACTGCGGCATGGAGCATAACGATAGTAAATCCATCAAAGTCTTGGATAGAGTCTTTTATCTGCTCTATCCTTTTTGGTGTAGTGGCTCCTAAATATCCAAGCCCTATTATCCTTAGATCATCATATATCAGAACATTGCCACTGCCATTATTATACGGCAGCATAAGAGGATTGCCTTCATTATCATATTTAAGCGATAGAAGTTTTATATAGCCTTCTTTATCCAAATATTCAAGCCAAGATTGCTTATCTTTATATAATGCCTTATCATGATTGCCTTCTATGGCTATGACCTGTATATTTGCCTTATTTGCTTTTGAGAGCAACTGAGTTGATATTGATAAAGTTTTTGCGTTTATAGTGCGCTCATGAAAAAAATCGCCACTTAATAAGATATAATCAACACTTTTTTCTATCGAAGTATTTATTATATCTTCAAGAGACGATGCAAAATCTTGCCATCTTTCTTCACTATTGAATTGCTGTTTACCCAGATGTATATCTGCACAATGTATAAAACTTTTTTTCATATTTTAATTATACCTTATAGTAATAAAATGTAAAGAATTGTACTATTTATAGGTATAATGATAAATGTGTGATATTTATGGAAAAATGCGCTATTTCCGAGCAATATATTTTTATTTAAAATAAAAAAGACTGTATTTGGTTTTAAATGATCATGGTTCTGTATTTAGCGCAACTTTTATGGCTGCCTGGTGTGCAGCATCTACTTTGTTCGTCGAATGAGTCTTGCTGCCTGTAAAGTGTATGCAAAAATGCCCATTAAAATTATTAGCATTGACTATTTCTTTACCATGAGGCATACCATTCATAGAAGCAGCATACATCTGCCCGTCAATTTCAATCCATATGGCACGTCTATTCCAGCTCCAGCAACCTCCGTATATGCTTTTCATTATTTTTGTATCTTCAGCAGTCAGAGGCTCAACATCAGCATGGTTCGTTCCGCCTTTTCTTATAACAGTAAAAGATTGCCTTGTTAAAACGTCTATTACTACAGCAATAGACAGTTTTTCAAATACGCTATCACCATCTTGAAACCATATAAGTTCTTTCACAGTATTTTTCGGTGTCGTCTGCTCTATATTATCACTGTTTACTGCAATTTCTGTTAAATTTTGTCTAATATTGTTAGCATTTTGAGCGTTCTTAAACGTATCATTGGATACATATTCTATAGTTTCACTGTTTCCCAAACTGTCTTTTATTTGTATATTATTTTCTTTTAAAGCAAACATAGCTTCATCTGATATTTCAGCTGCAACCGATTTTCTCAGCAATCCTTGAAATACTGCAAAAATCAACAATACAACCGCAAAATAAAGATATGTCTTAGTGTTTTTCATTTTTACTCCCTATTGCTGATTTAAAATCTGTTTAAGTCTAATAATATCCTCATCATATGCAAATTTTAGTGACCTATTATATATGATGCTTGCGGGATGATACAGTGGAAAAAGCCTGCTTGTCCTATCATTAAGTTCAATAAGTTTACCGTGCTTATCTCCTATCGAGGCTTTCTGATTACTTAAAACCGCCTTAAGTGCAACATTACCTAAGGTAACAATTATTTCCGGTTCGACAAAGTCCATCTCTTCTATTAAAAATGGTAAACACTCTAAGATTTCTTCTCGTTTAGGCGGCCTGTTTGAGATCGTGTTTTTTGTTTTATTAACTTTAAATGGTCTATATTTTACTACGTTTGATATATATATATCTTCTCTATTCAACTCAAGTACCTTTAAAAACTCATTTAAGTTTTTGCCTGCTTGACCTACAAACGGTCTCTTCTGGAGAGTTTCTTGATTTCCAGGCGCTTCTCCGATAAGCATAATTTTGGCCTTTTCATTGCCTTCACCAAATACAATTATCTTTTCATCACCATATTTATCAAAAAAGCTTTTAATACATCTTTCTTTTATCTCACTTATCATTTTAATACCCCTTAAAAAATCATGTGTTTAACTCATCAAGCTTTTCTTTTATCGCTTTAAGATCTTCCCATGTCTCAAACTTCTTACTTTGATCTCTCAAAAGAGCCGCAGGGTGATATGTTGCTATAAACCATACACCTTTTTTATTATAAAACTGCCCTCTATCTCTAGTTATTTTTAAATTGGGATCAATAAGGTATTTGGCAGCGGTTGCACCTAGACATACAATTATCTTAGGTCTTATGAGAGCGTATTGTCCTCTTAGATATGGAAGACACGCAAACGCTTCTTCTTCTGTTGGCACTCTGTTTCCAGGCGGCCTGCATTTAACAATATTGCATATATAAACGCTTTTCCTGGATAGTCCTATTGCTGCCAGCATTTTATCGAGCAGATGGCCTGCTTGTCCAACGAATGGACGTCCTTGTATATCCTCGTTTGTGCCTGGGCCTTCACCTACCAGCATTATCTCTGCGTGTAAATCCCCTTCGCCAAAAACTGTTTTTTTTCTGTTTAACGAAAGTTTGCAGTTATTACAGCTTTGTACTTGTTCCATTAGTTCTTTATAAGAAACCTGCATACCTAACCACCCCACAAAAGGTTCTTATACCTTATACCCCTAGTATACACTGCAAAAGCAGTAAAAGTATAATACCTGGTATGCCTAATATGCCGACTATCAAAGCATTAATTGGATTAAGCGCTATATGTATACCAATGGAAGCAGACAACATATTAAGTATCCATAGTACTATGCCGCCTATTATACCATTTAATAATAATTTTAGCACTATCTTAAAGGGAACAAGCAATAGCCATCCGATTATATATAAAAGCAACAGTCCCAGTACATAAGCTATAATAACATCATATTGTATAGACAGCCCCATATGAGCACCTCACAAGCGTTTTAGTTATATATATGCGCTTTTAAAGGTGCATATGTCCATGCTGAGCCATTATTTATGATTTATTCTCAAGCGCATTCACTGTTTTGCTTATATCGTTTTCCACATTCATATGATCGGCAGCTTCTTCCATAGGATCTTGCAGCAGATAAGTATCTCTGTTCTTTTTCAATTCAAAATACATATCCCTAAGCCTATTGAGCATACAGATATAACGCCTTTTGGCAGCTTCCATTTCATATATGGCATATTCCACAAGATCTTCTTCGCATACTGCCTCAAAATACTTTATGGCATTTTGCCACTGTTCTCTGGCGTGCTGAACTTCGATTAGATAATGAATGTATTCGTCGTGACTTGATATTTTTCTTTTGAATATATCCATGCTGACCCTCCTTATAATAAGTCTTGCATGAATTATACTCACAATTAAATTATTTATACCTAAAATTAAAAGCCTGCATCATTATATGACACAAGCTCTCAATAATACTTAAAGTTTACATCTCTCTTCGACCTTCAAGGGCTTTTGAAAGAGTGATCTCATCGGCATACTCAAGATCTGCTCCAACAGGAACTCCATTTGCAATACGCGTAACTTTTACCCCAAGTGGTTTCAAAAGTCTTGAAATATAGACGGCAGTTGCTTCGCCCTCAACATCAGGGTTTGTGGCCATGATTACTTCCTTTGCATCGTTTTCTGTTATTCTTTCAAGTAGTTCCTTTATTCGCAGATCATCAGGGCCTATGCCTTCCATTGGCGATATAGTACCTCCAAGCACATGGTAAACGCCTTTGAATTCTCCTGTACGTTCCATCGCCAATACGTCTTTGGCATCTTTTACAACACAGAACTGCTGTCTGTTTCTTGTACCGTCTGCACAGACATAACAAATATCTTTGTCGGTTATATTTCCGCATATAGTACAGAATTTAACATGCTCTTTTGCATAATAAATAGCATCAGCTAATTCCTCAGCCTGATTAGCATCGCTACTAATCAAGTGATATGCAAGCCTCTGAGCAGTTTTTGACCCTATCCCAGGCAGTCTTGTTAATTGGTTTATTAGCCTTGCAATAGGCTCAATGATTTGGCTCATGTATTACATTATCCCTCCAAGGTTTAATCCGCCGGTAATTTTACTCATCTCGCTATTTGTCATTTCTTCAACAAGTCTTAATGCTTCATTTACAGCAGCCAGAACAAGATCCTGGAGCATTTCAACATCATCCGGATCTACGACTTCTTTATTTATTTCTATGCTTTTTATCTGTTTAGCGCCAGTTGCAACTACTTTGACAACTCCGCCGCCTGCAGTAGCTTCAACTTCTTTTGCCTGAAGCTCATCCTGCATTTTTTTCATATCTGCCTGCATTTTCTGGGCTTGTTTTATCATCTGCTGCATGTTGCCCATATTACCCATTCCGCCTTTAAATCTACTCATCGTAAAACCTCCTGTTATTCGTCTATAATGTCGACATTTTCTTTGCCAAACAATTCGAATGCTAATTCCAATACATCCGTTTTATTTTCTTCTTTTATCGAAATCTCAGCAGTATTTATGATATCTATATTATCATATCCGCATAATTTATTAGCAATATTTTTTAGCTGATTAAACATTGCTTCTGTTTTTAAGGCCCTAATAAAAATATCGTCTTCGAAAGCAATCGTCAGTACATTGTTGTCATTTTTAACAAATTTACCGTCACTTGCAGTAGTATAAAAAAGCATATCCTCTTTTTCAAGGTAATCAAGTATTTTATCCCAATCAGCTTTGCCTTTGCTGTTATCCTCTTTTTTTTCATTTCTGCTTTTTTGCTGCTTGACTTCTTTTTTAACATTTTGCAAGTTATTATTTTCATTTGCATTTTCAGTTTTATCTTCAGAATTCATTTGCTTAGTATATGTATGTGGTGCTTCTTCATTACTTTCGGCCTTGCTTTGTTTTAATTCTACTGTGCCTGACTCAATGTTCTTAAGCTTTGATTCAAGCGTTTCTATTCTATCGAGCAAAGCTTGAATATCAGTTTGTGTTTCAGGCATAGCAGCCTTGAGAGCCGATACTTCGAGCAATATTCTCGGAGAAGTCGCGTATTTCATTGTGCTTTGAGCCTGAGTAAATATATCTACAGTACGTATCAGTCTGTTTTTGTTTGTACGCTTAGAAAGTTCCAGGATATTTTGAAGCTGTTCACCTTGTTCTTTTATTACCTCTTTAGGATCTTTTACCATTCCGGTAATAAGAATATTTCTGACATATGAAATAACATTGCCCAAGAAAATCTCAAGATCCAAGCCATCATCTACAACTTCATCGATAATATTCAGTAATTCTTCTGTATTACAGTCTATTATAGATGACACAAAAGCGTGTAACGTAACAAATGGTACATCACCAAGAATGGACATCACATCTTCTACATTTAGTTTTTGACCTGCCGCCATGCACTGGTCCAAAAATGAGAGTGCATCTCTCATACCGCCTTCCGCTTTCCTTGCAATTAAAAAAAGTGCATCTTTTTCATAAGGCATACCCAATTTTGTGCATATATTTTCAAGGCTTTCAGTTATATCATCTATACTTACTCTGTGAAAATCAAATCTCTGACATCTTGAAATAATGGTAGCAGGCAGCTTGTGCGGCTCCGTTGTTGCCAGGATGAAAACGACATGCATTGGTGGTTCTTCAAGCGTTTTTAATAGAGCATTAAATGCCCCTTGTGATAACATATGAACTTCATCGATTATATAGACTTTTTTAGCACTGTAAACAGGAGCAAGTCTAACTTTCTCGCGAAGATTTCGTATTTCTTCTACGCCGTTATTGGAAGCGGCATCTATTTCAATTATATCAACATCTTCTGTGTCGCTATTTTTACAGACATCACACTTGCCGCATGCATCTCCGCCAACAGGATTTCTGCAGCATATTGCACGGGCTAATATCTTGGCGGTGCTTGTTTTTCCTGTTCCTCTAGGTCCACAAAAAAGGTACGCATGAGCAATCGTTCCATGCGCTACCTGACTTTTTAAAATATCCGTTATATGCTTCTGTCCTATAACGCCTTCAAATTTATCCGGCCTAAAACTTCTATATAATGCTTTGTATTGCGTGTTTGTTTCCATAAAAGCTTAGTCTTCTCTTTCTTTCCCAAAAAAGCTTACAGCTAACGTTCCGGGACCACAATGCGACCCTATAACAGGACCAACGCTACGTATCCATATCTCTTTAAAGTTCATCTTCTCGGCAATGTACTGTTTCAGTTGCAGGCCATCTTCTTCACAATCAGCTTGTGAAATAATAAGGATATTGTTCTCTGGATCTATTGCTCTTTCCAGTACCTTTTCAACGAGATATGAAATCGCCTTTTTCCGTCCCTTTACTTTATCTTCCGGAACAAGTTTTCCTTCTTTATTAAGCCTTATGATGGGCCTTATGTTAAGCACGCTTCCTAAAAAAGCAGCACTTCCCGACAACCTGCCTCCTCTTTTCAAATATGTCAGGTCATCAACGGTTATATATGTATTTGCATTATATTTAATGCTTTCTACATATGCAGCCAATTCTTCTATAGTAGCGCCTTCTTCTTTCTTTTCAGCTGCCTTGAGTACTATAAGAGCAAGAGGAACAGATATCGCTGTGGAATCCATAAGTTCTATCTTCCTGTCCGGATATGTTTTAAGCAATTCTTTCTTTGCTATCATTGCATTACTGAATGTACCGCTGAATTTTGAAGAAAATCCCAAATAAAAAATATCTTTCCCTTCTTTAAGGAAAGGTTCAAAAAAGTCGATAAAGTGGTGGGGATTTTTCTGCACTGTTATTGTTGTCTTTCCTTTTCTAAGCTGTGCAAAAAACTCTTCAGCATTATAATTCCTTCCCAAATCATAATACCGTTCTACGTCTTCACCATCAAAAAAGTAAGGCATATATATGACTTTTAAATCATATTTGTCAGCATACTGATAAGGCAATTCAGAATTTGAGTCTATTATTAAAATGTACTTATCCAATTCCTACCTCCATAGTTTCAATGTAACTGTTGGTATAATTTTATATTCTTATCGATATAAATGCAAGCATATTAAACTTTTGTAATATTATACGCTAAATCACAAAAATATTTGTCTAATCTTTCTATGGCACAAAATTTTTACAAAATCTACATATTATTGCTAATTTTCTGCATAAAGGATATAATAAGCAAATAGAAACATAGTTACATATGTTACAATGCTAAACGGGAGATTTTGGTATGGAGCAATTTGCCAGACAATTAAAAATTTCAGAGCTGTTTAATAATATAAACGAAAATAAGATCGATACACTTACTGCTAAATTGAATCCTATTATAAATTCATATGATACAAATGAATATGTTGCCTATGCAGGTGACCCGTTGGATGATTGTTTCGGCATAATTATAAACGGAAGAGTCGAAGTACTGCTTGAAAGCGCTGCCGGTGTTAATACAATAATGAATGTTGCCTGTGAAGGTGATATGATCGCAGAAATTCCTGCATTTGCAAAAAAGCTTAAATGGCAAAACTCTGTTCTTGCTTTGGAACCAACAACCATTGCTTTTTTTAAAGTCGATTCAATAATCAATAACAGTGATCAAGAATTAATATCAAATATAATGAATCTGATGGCAAACCGAACTTTGTATCTTTCTAAAAAAGTACAATATTTATCTGCTAAAACAATAAGAGAAAAAATCGCTTTATATCTACTTGAACAATATAATTTGAATTATAAGAACGCAACATTCAAATTGCCTCTTTCAAGGGCACAAATGGCAGAATTTTTAAATGTTACACGGCCCTCATTATCTAGAGAGATGGCTTCTCTAAAAGAAGAGGGAATAATAGACTTTCACCGTAGTATAATAAAAATAAAAAGTTTAAATGCGCTAAGCAACATACTGAAATAAAAGAAGCTGCTCTTGGGCGGCTTATGAATTTCTAATTCCGGGAAAAATCGGCATAGTTTGGTAGTGTTACAGGCTATGCCGATTTTTCATGCATTGTGGTGGACGTGGAAAAGGTGCTTCAAATTCGCCACTGCAGTTATAAACAACCTTAATACGCTGTACTCGTCCGCTCTCAATGCGCTTTGCCTAGTAAACATGGATTTTTTCAACGAACTCTCGGATAATCTCCGCTGTGAGTTCTTTTATATCTGTGTATTTTCTTACCAGGGTTAGTAGTGGTCTACACCCAGTGCACTTTCCTTTTCTGTAGTCATAGTGGATTTTATTCTGCCACTTCGCTTTCAAGGGTATGCTGCTAAACTTCGTATTGGCGGTCATCTTGGCAAAACGCTCATCGGATATCTTTATCTTACTCTCGATATTGTCCTCATAAAGCCATTGGATAATGTAACTGGCAAACTAAAATAATCCAATATTGGCAAAGTAAAATCCCCACCAAATATAGCCCCTTGAGTATAATGTTAGTTAACATTATACTCAAGGGGCGGAAAAACAATGGTGAAGGGAAAATGTTCAACGAAATACAAGCTTACAAGCAAATTGGATATACAATCAGAAAGTGCGCTCGAATGACCGGAATTGACAGGAAGACAGTCCGAAAGCATTGGAATATGAACACAGAAGAATATTTATAATATCTGGCCGCAAGCAGTGAACAGGCTAAAATATTTGACCCGTATCGCGAGGAAATCATTTCGGAGCTTGAAACTTACCTGATATTTCTTTATTACTTCGGCAATAATCTACTACCATCTGTGTGAGCGGCATGAGGCTTTTGCGCCGTCATACAGAAATGTCAGTCTTTATTTAATGACCCTGCGTGAGGAGCTTGGTATACCCACAGAGGTAAAAGTCCGGCAATATACTGAGATTTCGAAACATCTGCCCGGATTTCAGGCTCAGGTGGATATGGTCAGAAGGTTATGACCGACCCCTTTGGGAGCAAAATAAAAATCTACATATTCGCTATGGTCATGAGTATGTCGCGTAAGAAATTCGTGTACTTTCAGGATCATCCGTTCAGCGCGTCGGAATTTGTGGAGGCTCATGATCTGGCATTTAAATATTATGGCGGCCGGACCAAGGAAATCGTCTATGACCAGGACCATGTTATGACAGTTTCAGAGAATGCCGGCGATCTAATTTTGACAGAAACCTTTGAAAGCTACAAAAAGTATGCCGGTTTTTCAGTCCGGCTCTGCCGAGGTTTTGACCCCGAAAGCAAAGATAAAATCTAAAGCATTACAAAATATGTAAGAATTACTTTCTCTCCTGCAGGATATATCACGGAATATCCGCATTAAACAGCGAAAAGCTGGCATGACTTGACCATATAGCAAATGCCAAAGTTCACGAGACAACTAGAATGGTACCGGACAGACTGTTTGCGTAAGAAATCGCTCACTTAACATCGGCGCTTACACTGTCAAAACCTATCGAGCCGACGCTGGCGATTATTCGCAAGACCAATGCTGTGCATTATCTACAGAATCGATATGAGGTTTCAAAAGGCACATACTTCCCAGGAAGGCAAGCCAGGATTGAGGCTGACGGGCAAAATGGCATGGGTTGCTTTTATGACAAGGAAAGCAGGGAACTGTTGGCAACGCACCGCCTTGTCCATGAAGTCGGCAAGCTCATTGGGCTTCCTAAAAACATGCGGCGGTTTCAAGAAATCAATATGTTGAGCTTAAGGATACGTTATTAAAGAGAATGGTTGGGTTAACTCTTGCTGAAGATTGATTACATAGATGCACTCATAAAAGCGTATTCCAGATATGTCCGCAACCAACTGCGTATTATGATATGGCCGGGATGAGTTGGAAACAGCCTTAAATTACTGCACAAAGCGAGCCTTGATAAGCGCAAATGACTTCCGTGATACCTTGGAATTCTTCAGGGCGGATGAACCCAAAATCACTCTAAAGCAGTTCTCACTGCCAGCGAAATATCAGATGTTAAAGCCAGAAGTCCGAAGCGTTGAAAGCTATAGCCATTCATCGGGAGAAGGCCGCACTGCATGAACACGGAAATTATTACTCTTGCATAACAGTTTCATATTGACGTATTATCACGAGGTAAATTTATGCCATAACAAGGTTTGAGCAACGAAGAATATCTCCTTGAGATACTCTGGGCGGAAACGGAATCAATAGGCAAAAAGGCGGAGGCTGAACGAATAAAGCAGGCACGATTACCAACATGCAAGGGTTTTGATGAACTCGATACGAATTTTCAAAAATGGATAACCCGAGAACAGCTTGGCACCCTGGCAAAACTGGAATGGATTGACGGAATATTTAATCTTTTGCTTATAGGACCTCCGTAGGCGGGCAAAACGCATATAGCTTTGGCGATCGGAAACAAAGCCGTACATGAAGGCTACAAGGTGTTTTCTGCAACTATGGATATCATGATGCGCATCCCAATGGCTCAGAAAAGCGCTGCGAGAGTGAGATGGATAAACAAGTATGACCTTGTGATAATCGGCGAAGTGGGGTATTTGCCTATCAGCAAAACGGAAGCCAATTTGTTTTTCGGGTTAATATCGCAGCTCTATGAATCAGCTGCTGTAGTAATTACGTCAAATAGAGGTTTTGAAGGCTGGGCAGAGCTTCTTGGCACGCTATCCTCACAACAGCTTTGCTGGACAGGCAGACAAATAATTGCCAGGTACTGAACTTTTATGGTGAGAGATGGCGCCTCGCTTACAGAAAGCAGATTTTTTAACAAATGTGAGAAAAATCGTTTGCCAAAACTGATCCAATTATGCTTGACAGTAATAGTTTCCCAAATAAGCATAAATTTTTATCATCGGTATACAGATGCATCTCAATGGCTGCACTTTTGGCTAACTACTGAACGACGGTAATAACGCTCGTAAGAAAAAGGCAAAAAAGAGCAGCTCACCTTGTTTGATGAGCTGCAGCTCGACGAAAAGAGCAATATATTTCTTATTACAGGATACAATGGCTGATGATTTATTTAGCTCAGTATACAAATCCCTACATGCTGTCATGTTTTGGGAATCTCTCGAACGTTTAGTTGCTCATGCCGAAGGACGTCGTAAACAAAATATCCTGCATATACTGACGAAGAAATTGCTTCGTAACCCCAACACCACTTTTAGAATGGTGCAGGCCTACTACGTATGTTGTTTTCTCGACAATTAATATTTATACTTATCTCACTAAGCTTGTCCATTATGTTTGAAAGTTAATTCCTCCATTCAATAGCCTGCAGTTATATTGAGTTTTGATCCTTGCCCTTAATAGCAAATGAAGCTATTAGAGCCACAGGGAAAAGCAATATGCTAAAGATATACCATTTTACAAAACGCCTGCCTTTTTCGTAGGCTTTACTGGCAGGGTAAGTCGCAAGAAGTCCTAATATCATCAGCCCACAGGTCGTTAAAAGTCCGATCAGCGTAACTATATTATTTCCGATCACCATGCTTCATCCCTCCTTAAAGCAGTTCGCCATAGCGTTTGATGTAGTTCTTCTTGAGCAGAGTAGCGAGCACCATATAGAGGAGTACCATTCCGATAAGCCATGGAAAATAAGTTATCGGAAGGGTATGCATACCCATCACAGTGCCTAAGGGCGTAAAAGGTATTACAGTTCCTGTAAGGATTCCAGCTGTCGTTACCAACAGTACTGGAAGGGATGCCCTGCTTTGGATGAAGGGTATCTTCGGTGTTCGTATCATATGGATAACAAGCGTCTGAGACCAGAGTGATTCGACAAACCATCCTGTGTTGAATAGCATCATAAACTTCGCGCCATCCACACCAGCAGCACTGTAAGCGCCTCCGAAAACAGCCGGGCAAATGACGAAAAACATCAGAATATAGGTCGTTACGTCGAAAACAGAGCTGGTCGGCCCCATCCATATCATAAACTTCCCTATGGATGATGCAGCCCATTTTCTAGGTATTTTCAAGTACTCCGCGTCCACATTGTCCCAGGGCATGGATACACAGGAAAAATCGTAAATCAAATTCAACAGAAGTATCTGTATAGGCAGCATCGGCAGGAACGGGAGAAACATGCTTGCTGCTAATAAGCTGAACATGTTTCCAAAGTTGGAGCTTGCAGTGATTTTGATGTATTTAATGATATTTGCGTAGGTCTTACGTCCTTCAATGACTCCCTGCTCAAGCACCATAAGGTCCTTTTCCAAAAGGATAATGTCCGCTGATTCCTTGGCGATATCAACGGCTGTATCAACGGAGATACCGACGTCAGCCTCTCTCAGAGCCGGAGAATCGTTGATGCCGTCCCCCATAAAGCCAACCGTGTGGTCATGGCTCTTAAGCGCCCTTATGATTCTGGCCTTCTGCATCGGCGACAGCTTTGCAAAAATGGTAGTCCTTTCGGCTTCTGTTGCCAATTGCTCGTCTGTCATGCCCTCGATCCGGCTGCCGAGCAGTATATTGTCTACAGGCAAGCCAACCTCGGTACAAATCTTCCGTGTGACAAGCTCGTTATCGCCGGTCAATATTTTTACCTGAACGCCGTATTCGTTCAGAGCTTTTATTGCAGAAGCCGAAGATTCCTTCGGAGGGTCGAGAAACCCGACATATCCCATCAAAACCATTTGGGCTTCGTCTGCTACACAGAAGACACCTTGACTGGGCACTTCGTTTTTCTGTGCCACTGCGACCACCCGTAAGCCTTCGCCGCTCAGCCGGTTAACTAACGCTATCGCCTCTGCTCGTACTTCATCCGACAGCGGGATAACCTCACCCCTGTATTCAGCATATGTGCAGACAGCGAGCATCTCTTCTACGGCACCTTTCGTGACAAGCTGCCTTTTCCCCGTTTCGTCCTCGAGCACAACGGACATACGGCGGCGGTTGAAATCAAACGGGATTTCATCAACTTTTTTATACTTATCGTCCCAGTTTTCATACCCTTCCTTCTCGGCACGTGCTATTATCGCTACGTCCATCAGGTTTTTCAATCCAGTTTGAAAATAGCTGTTCAGATAAGCATGACGCCAAACACGGACATCCTCATTCCCGTGGATATCCAGATATCTTTCCAGTACTATCCTGTCTTCCGTCAGCGTTCCAGTCTTGTCAGTACACAGAACGTCCATGGCGCCAAAGTTCTGAATCGCGCTCAACTTTTTAATTACGGTTTTACGTTTTGCCATTCTTACGGCACCTTTGGCAAGATTGGTCGTAACAACCATCGGCAGCATTTCCGGTGTCAGGCCCACTGCGATTGAAACCCCAAACATTAACGCTTCAAGCCAGTTGCCTTTGGTAAACCCGTTGATCAGAAACACAGTGGGGACCATAAAAAGCATAAAACGTATTAGTACCCAACTGACACTGTTAAGCCCTTTATCAAAGCTAGTTACTGTGCGCTTTCCCACAATCGTTTTCGCCATGGAACCAAAATATGTTTCGTTGCCAGTGGAAATTACGACAGCGACTGCCGAACCGCTAACCACCGTCGTCCCCATAAAGCAAATGTTATCCAGATCTGATAATCCTATGCTTTTCTTAGGATCGTCAATGTGCCTCAACATTTCGTACTTTTCTACCGGTTCAGATTCGCCGGTCAGGGAGGACTGGCTGACAAAGAGATCTTTTGAGGAAATTATGCGAACGTCGGCGGGGATCATGTCACCTGCCGCAAGGTGCATTATGTCCCCCGGCACTATCTCTGTCATTTCAATTTCCCGCTCTTCATCGCCGTTACGTACAACTGCCGCTGTTGTATGCACCATTGCCTTCAACTTTTCCGCTTCTTTGCCGGAACGGTACTCCTGAATGAAACGAACCACTCCGCTTAAAGTGACCATAACTCCGATTACAATAATCGTTCGCCAGCTTCTATCTTCAGGCGAAGCGAGCATAACATCAAGCACAAACGATATGCCCGCCAGAAATAGTAGGATAAAGCTGAATGGGTTTCCAAATGCTTTAAGAAGCTGTATGAACCAGTGAGCGGGCTTTTCAGTTGCGATCTGGTTTGAGCCGTATACCTCCAACCGCAGACCTGCCTCAAAGTCATCCAGCCCTTGGGCTGATGTATTTAGCTTGACAAATGTTGACCTTATGTCCAACCTAGCGAAATCGGCGAGCTTATCCATGATGGTACTCGTATTATCATTCACTTTTTTTGTTTTCATAATTTCACCTCTTTAAGTTAATTGTGAATGAAGTATTTACTTGGATGTGTTAAAGCCGTTTTCGTTTTGAATGCAGCAAGGTAAATATCACATCATTAATAATAACCAATCCCACCATTTTCTTACTTGAGTCCACAACTGGAACTGCCAGCAAGCTATATTTTTCAATAATGTCATTCAGTGATTCTATTCTGTCAATATCATATACATACTTAACATCACTATTCATAATCTCACCGAGTCTGGCATCGGGGGTTGCTACAATTAAGTCTCTCAGGGAAACTTCCGCCTGCAGTTCACCGGTAGCTGAAACAATATATAAATAATAAATCATATCTGCCTCCGGCTTTTCCCTGCGAAGAAATTCCAACGCTGCTCCAACAGTATCATTTTCATCAAAGCAGAAATAATCAGTCGTCATCAAAGAGCCGATTTCATAATCTTCATATTCCATCAAATCGCGAATTTTGTCGGATGCTTCGATATCCATTTCCTGGAGGAGTTTTTCTGCTTTTTTCTCATCAACTTCGTCAAGAATGTCGGCAGCTTCGTCGGCTGGCATAATTTCAAGAACATCAGCCATTTTATCCGTTGGAAGGTTTGTCAGCAAAGACTCCCGTGTCTCCGGATCCAACTCTTCCAGAACGTCAGCGGCCCGCTCGTTTTCGAATGCGGAGAAAACCTCTGTACGGGTTTTACTGTCCAGCTCCTCAATGATATCCGCCATGTCCGACGGGTGTAGACGGTCTAATTTCGTTATACTCTTTGAATGGCCAACACCAACCCGACCGAAATTGATTGCTTCGACATTATCCCATAGAATCAGCTGGTTTGAGATTGACAATCCAAAAATTTTCAATAATCTCTGCAAAAGCTCAGCTATTCCCAGCCGCCGCAACCGCCCCTGTATGCCTGCATCCACGGCCACTACAGTCGCTTCATCTTTAACTATTGCAATCTTAAGGTCATTAACCGTAACCGTCTTCTTTTTATTCATATCAACAACTTGCCTGTTCAGAAGTTGCCCGACCAAGCTGACCGGTTCTAACCTTTCCAGGCTCACCGGCTTGATCTCCCTACAGATTAGAAGATACTTCCCTCCATTGTCTGTGATAGCTATCTTAGAAAAATCGATGGTTTCCTGCTGATTTTTGCTGGAAATAACCGCAGCGATGATCTTAGGACGCGCAGAAGCGGGGTCGGCTAACAAGTCAACCAGCCGTCCCAATACTTTTCCATCCTGCGCCAAAATTTTTTTACCAATGATATGATTTAAATTGATCGTGAATGCCGACTTTTCCATAACTGGTGAAACGGAATTGGAAACAATCTGCATGTTTTCGTTTTTCATGGCATTAACCTCCTTGTCTTAGTTTATTGCTTTGAAAAAAGCTACCACAATTTCTTGTGGATAAACTAAAGGAAGCAAAGGCACAAAAACCTATGACAAAGTGTCACTTAATCTATATTCGATTCAGAGAGAAAAACAGACGGGAAGACTTGCTCTTCTCCCACTCTTGACTGCTTTTCCCAGTACTTCGTCCGTCAGAGTTTGTGCCCCTATTACTTCCTTCGTCCATTTTTCTCACCTCTCTTATTGTCTGAAGATATCTATATAAAATCTAGAAAGGATTATTGGGGGGGCAAATAAAAAATCCCCTGCCTAATATCGAGTATTCGGCAGGAGAGATACTTATCCTTATAAACCATAACATACCTTTTTCAACGTATGCCAACATCCAAGCTTTGGCTTCATAGGGCGATGAAATTGCGTTAAACTATGCCTTGTATTCGACAAAGTCTGTTAACCTTCTCATAGTGTCTCCACTACTCCGCGGTAGCAATCCGTATCCCTAAGGTAGCCTCACCTACCGTTAAATATTAAGTTGTGTATTTTAGTATTAGTATATGTGGTTAGTTTTATTTTGTCAATAATCTTTAAATCTTTAATATTAAAACAACTAATGTTGGCGGATGTATTCCGTTACTGATATCTTGCCAGACATGGCTAAAGGGTTGAGGCGTTAAACTACGCTTCTTTCAGGCATGGTAACACATATCGCATTTAGCCATTCAGAAAAGGTTCAGCGCCTCCGCAGCAAATGTACAGAACTTATCATTTTCATGCTAAGGTAAGGCAACTTAATAAACAAGGTTGTTCAACTCCACCAGCGGTGCTCAATATTCGCGTTTCCTAAGCTCTTCAAAAAGCACATCACTTACATACGTTCGCCCGGGCAAAGGGAATTATTTAAGCTAATTTCTGGCAGCATTTCTAAAATTCGTTAATATCGCATGATACGCTGTATTCGTTCTATTTAACAATGACATTAAAACTTGAATAACTGTGCCATCCTTAAACGTGATCCTAATATCATCCTCACTGCAAATGGTGGTATAATTGATGAGGCTATACCAAAGAAGAACAAAAACTGGACTGGTGATCATTGAATATACAATAGCAAATACCACACCAAAGGCTTTATCTTTCGGTGTGGTATTTCTTTTGGCTGCCGCTTGAAGAGTGTCGGTCAAAAATTACTTGCTTTGAGTAATCCATTTGATGAATGCCCTTTTTGCAGCTTTTTTTTATTATAAAACTTTTTCTAAAAACTCTCTTGTTCTTGGATTCTGCGGATTTTTAAATATTTGCTCAGGAGTACCTTCTTCTTTGATTATACCGTCTTCCATGAACAGTACTCTGTGCCCAACTTCTCTTGCAAATCCCATTTCATGAGTAACTACCGCCATAGTCATACCTTCGCTAGCCAGTTCTTTCATAACATTAAGCACTTCACCGACCATCTCTGGATCAAGTGCCGATGTAGGTTCATCAAAAAGCATTACGTCCGGCTCCATAGCAAGCGCTCTTACGATTGCTATTCTTTGTTTCTGACCGCCAGAAAGCTGTTTTGGATAGCTTTCCGCTTTATCAAGTAAACCCACCTTGTTGAGGAGGTTTACAGCTACTTTTTGCGCTTCCTCTTTGCTGAGCCCTTTAACATTTATCGGAGCAAGTGTTATGTTCTCCATTGCTGTTAAATGAGGAAACAAATTAAACTGCTGAAACACCATGCCCATTTTCTGTCTATGTAGATTGATATCACAGTTTTTATCAGTTATATCTATCCCTTCAAATACTACTGAACCACCTGTAGGAATTTCCAGAAGATTAAGACATCTAAGAAATGTACTTTTACCACTGCCTGACGGGCCTATTATAACAACAACTTCTCCTTTTTTGATTGTTGTATTAATATTTTTTAGAACATGATTGTCTCCAAAGTTCTTCTGAAGATTATTTACTTGAATTAGAACTTCATCATGCTTCACTTCTAGCCCACCTCTTTTCAAGTCTAGCAATTAGACGAGATGTAGTAAATGTCAAGACGAAATATATGCCGCCAGCTACAAACAAAGGCTCAAATACTTTAAAAGTGTCTATCCTTACCTGATTAGCCGAATACATTAGATCAGTATAGCCTACAACGGATACTATTGCTGTTTCTTTGATTACCGTAACGAACTCATTACATAATGCCGGTAAAATGTTTTTATAGGCCTGCGGCAGTATAATAAGCTTCATTGCCATTTTTTGAGGCATGCCAAGTGACCGAGCTGCTTCTGTTTGACCCTTATCGACTGAATTAATACCTGCTCTTATTATCTCGGCAACATACGCAGCGCTATTTATCCCCATTGCGATGAGGGCTGACATAAACTCAGGGAAATACTTTGAAAACGATACATTAGGGAACCTGATTCCAATAAGAGGCAACCCAAAATATATTATCATCAATTGAAGGAATACAGGGGTTCCCCTTATGACTTCAATGTATATATTGGCTGGTATGCTTAGAACCTTCTTTTTTGACAGCTTCATGAGAGCAAATAATGTACCGAATACTACTCCCCATAAAACAGAGAAAAAAGAAAGAATCAATGTATCTTTAGTTCCTGATACAAACAGCCAGCCATATTCATTTATGTTGTTTAATATTATATCCAAAAAAATCACCTAATAAAATTTCAGTTTCACTGATTATTATACATAATAACTACATGCTAAACAAGCTAATTCACACATTAAAAAAACCCAGGAGTTCTGGGTTCTTAGAAATTGATTAGCTATTAATCTTAGTCCTCAGCCTGAGCGCTCAATTTATCAGCAGCATTCTTATAGAACTGATCTATCTTACCGCTTGACTGTAATTCAGATATTGTCTCATTAACAATTGCCATTAACTCATCATTATTTTTATTAGAAACAACGCAATATGTTGTTTCGCCATAGCCAAGATCCAAATTAGCTTTTGCAAGACCTGAAATATTTGCCAGATATGCATCAGCAACTGCTTCTTCAACTATAGCTGCATCTATCTGTCCGTTAGACAAACTCATAAGCAACGTATCGATACGTGTCTGTGTCTTTACTGTTGAAGCCTTTACAAAATCAGTAGCTATTTCTTCCTGCTCAGAGCCTCTCTGTGCACCAAGTGTTGCTTTAGTAAGCTCACTTACAGATTTATATTTTTTCTCATTACCGGCTTTGACAATAACCACATTCTTTGTTGTTGAATACGGATTTGAAAAATCAACTACTTCTCTACGTTTATCTGTAGGCGTGAAACCTGATATAGCTAAATCTTGATATCCTGCTTGCAGTGATGCTAAAACGCCATCAAAATCCTGAATGTTTTTTACTTCCAGTTTTACTCCAAGTTTATCTGCTATCGCTTTAGCAATATCCATATCTACACCAGCAGGTTCACCAGTTTCAGAATCAATAAACTCGTAAGGTGGATAATCAGCAGACGTTACAACGGTTAATTTACCCGCTTTCTTTATTGCATCAACATGTGATTGGCCAGTAGCTACAACAGTAGATGCAGTTGCTGTTGGTGTAAGTGCAGATGGCGTTGGTGTAGTTGTCGTAGACGTACTTGAACAAGCAGCCAGCGCCAATGCCATCATAGCAACTAATGCTATGCTTAGCATTTTCTTCATATGTATCCCTCCAAAATCGTACTATTTTTATATTATGTATATTATATACAATAATGCTCATGTTGTAAATATACATTTTTAAGTATTTTAATTTATTTTTATAACTAAAAACGCATAGGCAAAATCATTTTTTTGGCTTTATTGCTGGGTTTTTGCTATATATCGTCAAAATATTGCATGCATATTTATAAAATTTATTTTTTCTCATATCCATTTGGATTATTCTGATACCATTTCCAAGCTGTTTCAATTATTTGCTCAAGCGAACCATATTTTGGTCTATATCCAAGTTCCTTAGTTATTTTTTGGGAACTTGCAACAAGTATAGCAGGATCTCCTGGTCTTCTCGCAGCAATAGAATAATCCACTTTCTTACCTGTTACTTTTTCTATCGCTTTAATTATATCAAGATTTGAGTAGCCATTGCCATTTCCAATGTTATATACGGTACTATTTCCTCCGTTATAAAGATAATCAAGTACTAATATATGAGCCTGCGCTAAATCGCAAACATGTATATAGTCCCTTATACATGTACCGTCCGGAGTATCATAGTCGTTTCCATAAACCTTGAATTCCTTGAGCTGCCCTAAAAGATACTTCATTATCAAAGCTATCAGATGCGTTTCTGGTGAATGAGCTTCACCGATATCTCCGTTTGGATGTGCACCGCACGCATTAAAATATCTTAATGCACAGTATTTAAGACCATAGGCCATATCAAAATCCGCCATTACCTGCTCCATGAAATATTTTGTACGTCCATAAACGTTAACCGGGTTTTTTCTGCAGTTTTCTGTTACCGGAATCTCATCAGGTTCACCGTAAACTGCTGCCGATGAAGAAAAAACCAGTTTATTAACACCTGTTGCTTTTAGTGCATTTAACAAATGAAGAGTACCGTTAAAATTATTGTCATAGTACTCATATGGCTTTTTCATTGATTCTCCAGCCTCTATACTAGCTGCAAAATGAATAACGGAATCTACATTATATTTTTTTATTATGTTTTTTATAGCCTGCTCGTCTTTTATATCTGCTTTTTCAAAAGGTATGCCTTTGATGGCTTCTAAATGTCCTTTTGAGAGATTATCAACTACTACAACTTCCCTGTTATCCTCTTTTAATGCTCTAACGACATGGCTTCCAATATATCCTGCGCCGCCTACAGCCATCACAAATGCCACTGTGTTACCTCCTCAAAATTAACAATTTGACTCTAATATAGTATTCTATTTTAACTTATAATTCAAGTTTATGCATAAAATACTTTACCACCTACAATATCTTGTTTCATTCATTCTAGATTTGTTATAAGTTATTAAGAATGGATAAAAAGTTTATGGAGATTATAATTCAAGGAGGGAAAACATGAGCAAATATAAAGTGGTTGTAGCCGATAGTTTTTTTAAATCATTCGAAATAGAAAAAAAGATATTTGAAGATAACGATATAGATCTTATCATTACCTCATCAAAAACACCTGCAGACCTTATAGAACACTGTAAAGATGCAGATGCAATACTTTGTACTTCTGCCCCATTTACCAAAGAAGTCATTGACAGCATTAAAAAATGCAAGATAATAAGCAAATATACTGTAGGTGTTGATAATGTAAATATTGAAGCATGTACTGACGCAAAGATTTGGGTATCCAATGTTCCGGATTATGGCGACGAAGAAGTCTCTGATCATGCAATAGCTCTATGGCTTTCATGTGCAAGAAAGATAGCAAGGCGTGATTTCCAAGTCAGAAACGGCATATGGAACGTTGCAAGTGAAGATCCTATCTATAGAATACAAGGCAAGACATTCGGGATACTGGGTTTTGGCGCTATAGCCAGATGCATAGCTAAAAAGCTTCAGTCCTTCAGGTTAGGTAAAATACTAGCATACGACCCTTATGTAAGCGCTGATGTAATGACTCTGCATAATGTAATAAAGGCGGACTGGGACGAGATAATAAGTCAATCAGACTATATATCGGTAAATATTCCTCTTAATGATAATACAAGAGGTATGATCGGTGCTAACGAGTTCAATAGGATGAAAAATACAGCAATACTTATAAACACCGGAAGAGGTGCTGTAATAGATGAAAAAGCACTTATTGATGCTCTGCAAAATCATAAAATCAATTCAGCAGGATTAGACGTTTTTGAATCTGAACCGCTCAATGAAGCCAGCCCTCTTATGAAACTCGAAAATACTGTTCTAACGGACCACAGCGCATGGTATAGCGAAGAATCAATAGTCGAAATGAAAACAAAAGCCTGCAAGAACATATTAGAGGTGTTTAGCGGCAATCAGCCTATATACCCAGTCAATCATCTTACTTGAATTTAAATCCCCAAAAATTTTGGGGATTTTTTATAACAAAAAAAAGCACCGGTTAGGTGCTTTTCTATGTATTATAAATAACATAGTATGCTTCTTACAGTGCTTTTTCTATCATTTTAACAAGTTCTTGTTTTGGAGCTGCGCCAACTTTTTTATCAAGCAATGAACCGTCTTTGAATACCATCAAAGTAGGTATGCTCATTACCTGATACATTTGTGAGAGTTCTTGGTTGCCGTCAACATCTACTTTGCAGATCTTAACTTTTCCTTGGTACTCATCTGCCAATTGTTCAACGATTGGTCCAACCATACGACATGGCCCACACCATGTTGCCCAGAAATCTACCAAAACCGGCACATCGCTATTCAAAACGTTATTCTTGAAGTCTTCTGCTGATTTAATCATTACTACTTTTTCAGAAGCCATTTTTATTCCTCCTAATTATTCTTAACTAAAATTTCTTTCATCTTAGGCAAAAAAGATTTGTCCTTTTTAAACTTCGGTTCAAATGCTTTTATGCCCAGATAAGAAACAGCTACTAAAACTATTCCGAATATGGCACCCAAAGCATCGGGATTATTAAGAAGTTTAAAAGTATTATCTATATAATACCCAAATACAACGCCTATAATCAGAAAAATTAATGGTACCACATACGCAATTACTGAGGCCGTCAAAACGCTGTTCGTATTCGTTTCCACCTCAACTATATCTCCCACTTTTGCATCTAGATTGTTGTTTATTTTAAGATACATATTTTTTTCTTCCGACGCCAGCTTACAAGCTCCGCATTTAGCACACGCTGAAGATCTCTTGAACAAAATTGTAGCTATATCTTCATCAACTTCTACAACAACGCCACTCTCTAACATAAAATTTCCGTCCTTTTACACATTACTAATTAAATCTTTTACAACCTCTCCTGCTATCATAAGCCCTACTGCATGAGGAACAAAAGATACACTGCCGACAACACCTTTACTGAAGTCTTCTTCCCAGCCTTTTTGAATAGGAACAGGTTTCTCAGATGAATAAAACACCTTCTGTTTTAATATTCCTCTTCTTTTGAGTTCTCTTCGCATTACTTTTGCAAGAGGGTCACCTGATGTTTCATATATGTCAGCTGCTCTGAACTCATTTGCATTAAGTCTGTTACCGCTTCCCATACATGAAATACTCTTTATATTATTATTATAACACCAAAAACATATTTCAATCTTAGCAGTGACATTATCTATTGCATCAATTATATAATCATATTGCGTCAGATCGAATTCCTGTATATTATCAGGCAACAGAAATCTGTTTATAGTAGTTATTTTGGCATCAGGATTTATATCAAGTGCTCTTTTTTTCATTACTTCCGTCTTATATTGCCCAACCGTTGAATGAAGTGCAACTATTTGCCTGTTTATATTGCTTTGTTCAACAATATCTTTATCAACAAACGTAAGACAAGAAGCGCCGCAGCGAACCAAACCTTCAGCCACGCCGCCGCCGACGCCTCCTATGCCTATTACGGCAATATTAGCATTTTTTATTTTTTCCAGAGCATCTGCACTCAGCAGCATGCGAGTACGGGTTAACCAATCTTTATTCATTGCTTTTCCAATATTTTTATAGACAGATCGTCAAGCTGTTGCTTATCAACAGTACTTGGAGCCTCAGACATCAGGCATGAAGCATTCTGCACTTTAGGGAATGCTATTACGTCTCTTATCGTTTTGCTGCCCGTAAGAAGCATTACAATCCTGTCAAGGCCAAAAGCCAATCCGCCATGAGGTGGTGCACCGTAATCGAATGCTTCAATGAAGAATCCGAATCTATCCTTAACTTCTTCGTCCGAATGGCCCAAAACTTTGAACATGCGTTTTTGAGTTTCTACAGAATGTATCCTTATGCTTCCGCCGCCAAGCTCAATGCCATTTAGTACCATATCATAAGCTTTAGCATACGTTTTACCAGGATCACTTTCCATTATGTCTATATCTTCATCTCTTGGGCTTGTGAATGGGTGATGCATAGGCGTATATGATTTCGTTTCGTAATCGTACTCAAATAGCGGGAACTCAGTTACAAAAAGCAGATTATATACGGAATCATCAATAAGCCCTAATTTTTCAGCAATCTTCAATCTCAGGTGGCCTAAAGAATCAAATACGATGTCATTTCTGTCAGCAATAAAGAATAGTATATCTCCTGCTTCTCCTTCAAGTCTTTCAACTATGCTTCTGACTTCTTCTTCAGTTAAAAATTTGGTTATTGGAGACTTAAGACCTTCTTCTGTTATCGTTATCCAAGCCATTCCCTTTGCTTTATAAATCTTTACGAAATCAACAAGCTCATCTATATCACGTCTGGCAAGAATTTTTGCGCATCCTTTAGCATTTATAGCTCTTACGCTACCGCCTTTTGCTATCGCACCTGAAAAGACATTGAACGTACTGTCTTTTAAAAGATCACTTACGTTTTTAAGTTCCAATCCAAATCTCGTATCAGGCTTATCCGAACCGAATCTTTCCATCGCTTCGTCATATTTCATTCTTAATAGCGGCAGTTTCACATCAACACCTATGGTCTCCTTGAATATCCTTGCAATCATTCTTTCTGCAATATCCATTACATCTTCTTCTTCAACAAAAGACATTTCAAGGTCTATCTGCGTGAATTCAGGCTGTCTGTCTGCTCTTAAATCTTCATCTCTAAAGCAACGTGCTATCTGATAGTATCTATCAAGCCCCGAAATCATGAACAGCTGCTTAAACTGCTGAGGTGACTGCGGAAGAGCATAAAATTTCCCGGGATGAACACGCGACGGCACAAGATAATCCCTCGCGCCTTCAGGTGTGCTTTTAGCTAAAATTGGAGTTTCAAGCTCTAGGAACCCTTCCGAATTTAGAAAATCGCGTGTTATAGCTGCAATTTTATGCCTCATCATAAGATTTTTCTGCATACTTGGCCTTCTTAAGTCAAGATATCTGTACTTTAGTTTTACGCTGTCCTGAACTCCCACACCGTCTTCAATAGCAAACGGTGGTGTTTTTGCTTCTGCTAAAATCTTCAGTTCTTTAACTTTTACTTCTATTGTGCCTGTAGATATGTTCGAATTTATCGTGTCTTCATCGCGCAATACTACCGTACCTTTTACAGCCAAAACATATTCGCTTCTAATTCTTTCAGCTTTTTTAAATACTTCTTCCCCCATTGAAGAGTCAAAGACTATTTGAATGATCCCGCTTCTGTCTCTTAAATCTACGAAAATAAGAGAGCCAAGATCTCTTCGTCTTTGTGTCCAACCCATTATCGTTACTTCTTTAGACACATCTTGTTCACCTAGTTCGGCACATAAACAGGTCCTTTTCCATCCCTGCAAAGCTTCTGCCATTTATCACACCTCATTTTTAATTGCTGCAATCAGCTGATCTTTTATCTTATCAAGTGATATCTCCTGCTGCAAGCCATTTTTCATATCTCTTAATACTGCTATATTATTCTTAAGTTCATCTTCGCCTATTATAACAACATATGGAGCATCTACTTTATCAGCATATTTTAACTGAGCTTTCATGCTTCTGCCTGTATGATCCATCTCTGTTTTTACGCCTGCTTCTCTAAGAGCCATACCCAGTTTAAACCCTTCAATTTCAGCTTGATCTCCCATTGTGCATATATAAACATCAAACAAAGAAGGTTTTTTGATCTCTATCCCTGATGCCTCAAGTGTCAAAAGCAATCTCTCAAGGCCAAGGCCAAACCCTACTCCTGGCATCTGAGGACCGCCTAATTCTTCCATAAGATTGTCATATCTTCCGCCACCGCATACCGTACCTTGAGCGCCGATTGAACTTGAGATGATCTCAAATACTGTTTTTGTATAATAGTCAAGTCCTCTTACGATTTTAGGATTTATTTTGTATTCGATATTCAATGCATTTAGATGCTTTTTTAAGCTTTCAAAATGCGCTTTGCAATCGTCACAGAGATAATCGATTATTATCGGGGCATTTTCGATATACTTTTTACAACCTTCTTCCTTACAGTCAAGTATCCTTAGCGGATTTTTTTCGAATCTCGACTGACAAGTTTCACAAAGGTTATCAAGATTTGCCCTAAAATACTCTTTCAGCGCCGCATTGTATTTGGGTCTGCATTCTTTGCAGCCGATGCTGTTTATATTAACCGAAAGTCCGGTAATACCTAGATCTTTTATTATACCAAGAGCCAACCCAATTACTTCAGCATCCAAAGATGCATTTTTGCCTCCAAATGCTTCTACTCCAAATTGGTGATGCTCTCTTAGCCTGCCGGACTGTGGGTTCTCATACCTAAAGACAGGGTTATTAAGATAATATATTTTCGTTGGCTGTACTTCGTTCTGCAACCCAGCTTCTATAAAGGCTCTTACAACGCCTGCCGTTCCTTCCGGTTTTAGCGTTATGCTACGGTTACCCTTATCATTGAACGTATACATCTCCTTTTGAACTATATCTGTAGTATCACCAACTCCACGCAAGAATAATTCTGTATGTTCAAAAACCGGAGTTCTCATTTCTCTATATCCAAAATCGGCGCAATGCTCTCTCATCACCCTTTCTACATACTGCCATTTGTAGCTATCGCCAGGCAAAACATCTTTTGTTCCTTTTGGTGCTTTCGTTAACATCTTTATCCCTCCATTTTTATTTAATAAAAAAGCACCTATCCCATAAAGGGACGGTGCGTAAATCCGTGGTGCCACCCTAATTCAGTCTATATATGAAAAATCACACATAGACCCTTAGTATCGTTAACGCCGAGTATACGTATATGCATACTTAATTTCCGCATATAAGCTCATAGGTGTTCCTTATTTTTTTCTTTTATTTACGTTCTCAGCCTTATGACGTAAACTCTCTTTTAAAAGGGGCAAAAAATAAAGTCCTAATCAACGCTTTAATTTATTATATTATCACAAATATGCTATGTCAACAAGCTAAATGCACCTATCAATGCATATACTCGTTATTTTCTTTTTCAAATCCAACAGTAGTAGAGTCGCCATGTCCAGGACATACAACATAATCATCCGGGTACTGCGCTAATTTTTTCAAGGACTCCTGCAAAGCCGTTTCAGATCCTCCAATAAGGTCGGTTCTTCCTATAGATAAATAGAAAAGTGTATCGCCGCTAAATATGTAGTTATTTACAATAAACGAACATGATCCTTTGGAATGTCCAGGTGTGTATAATACTTTTATATCCATTGTGCCTATTTTTAATTCATCGCCATCTTTTAAAATAATGTCTGCTGGCATAAGCATTACTTCTTCAGAAAACCTGCCTGACAAATTAAGCTCGGGATCATTAAGACAAGTAGCATCTTTTTCAGAAATGCAGACATTTGCCCCAAAATTCTTTTTTAATATATCCGTACACGTTATATGATCAAAATGACCGTGTGTAAGCAAAATATGCGTTACTTTCACTCCACGGGCTTTTACTTCGTTTATTATTTTTTCCGGCTGCTCACCGGGATCTATAACCGCACCTACTCTATCTTCGTCATATATTAAATACGCATTTGCTCTAAGCTTTCCGTTAACTATTTTTACTACATCCACAAATATACTTCCCTTCTCTTGCATCATAAGCTTTTGTCATACCGTTTTTTACGATGCTACTCTAAATACTTCCTTAACTTCCGGCAATTTTCTTAATTGCTTCATCACTTTATCAAGCTGCTGCTTATCGCTTATTTCAATAGTAAGATTTATTATAGCAGTTGTGTCTTTTACCGTTCGAGCATTTATTGCTTTTAATTTTATATTCATATCAAGAAGCAGTCTGGATATATCCATAAAAAGTCCAGGTTTATCAGTAGCTTCGACTTGAAGTTCTGCATTATATTCACTTTTTTCATTGCTTACCCATGCTACTTCGATAAGTCTTCCGTCATGTGCCATCCCTATAATGTTTGTACAGTCTTTTCTATGAATGCTTACACCTCTACCTCTTGTAATATAACCAACTATTTCATCGCCCGGTACAGGGTTGCAGCATTTAGAAAATCTAATAAGCATGTTCTTTTCGCCTTTTACCGTTATGCCGTCATCAGCTCTGCTAATGTTCATTACATCTTTAGGCCTTATATCTTTGTCCTGCAGCAGACTTTCCTGGGCTAGTAATTTACTATTTTCTTTTTTATATTCATCTATTAATTTAAAAAGTATTTGGTTTACCGTTATACCACCATAACCGATAGCCGCATACATATCCTCAAGAGAATTAAGCGTAAGACGCTTATATATCTTATCGAGCCAAGTTGTTTTCAAGAGCGAAGATATGTTGTATCCCTGGCGCTTTGCTTCTTTTTCAAGCATTTCACGTCCACGAACAATGTTTTCTTCTTTCAGTTCTTTTTTAAACCATTGACGAATTTTTGTCTTAGCGCCTGGAGTTTTTACTAAGTTGAGCCAATCCCTGCTAGGTCCTGTCGATGTCTTAGAAGTAAGGATTTCTATGATATCGCCTGTTTTCAGCTTATAGTCCAAAGGTACTATCTTTCCGTTAACTTTAGCGCCTACGCATTTATTGCCTACAGCTGAGTGAATCGCATACGCAAAATCTATAGGTGTAGATTCGTTTACGAGGTCTATTACATCACCTTTAGGGGTAAAAACAAATACAGTATCCGCAAAAAGATCCATTTTAAGCGAGTTTATAAATTCATTGGGATCATCTACATCATTCTGCCATTCTAAAAGCTGCTTTAGCCACGCAAGTTTTTTCTCTTCGGCATCTTCGCCTGTTTTCTTGCCTTCTTTGTATTTCCAATGCGCAGCAACACCGTATTCAGCTGTCATATGCATTTCATATGTTCTTATCTGCACCTCAAAAGGCATACCGTTTTCACCCATCAGCGTGGTATGCAGAGATTGGTAAAAATTCTGTTTAGGAACAGCTATATAATCTTTGAATCTGCCAGGCATAGGTTTCCACATTGTATGGACCATACCCAAAACGCCATAGCAGTCCTTTACCGTTTCAACAAGAACACGAATTGCAGTTAAGTCATATATTTGATCAAAGCTTCTTTGTTTTGAAACCATTTTTCTATAGATACTGTAAAGATGTTTAGGGCGGCCTTCTATTTCCGCTTTTATGTTAACTTCGCATAATTTTTCCTTTATTCTTTCTATTATTGCATCGATATATTTCTGCCGTTCATCTCTGCGTTGCTTGACCATATCAACAAGATCATAATATTCTTTAGGATAAAGATATTTAAAGCAAAGATCTTCAAGTTCGTTTTCAATTGCGCTGATACCAAGTCTATGAGATATAGGAGCATATATTTCAAGCGTTTCACGAGCTACAGCTTCCTGCTTCTCTTCAGGCATGTACTGAAGAGTACGCATATTATGTAACCTGTCTGCAAGTTTAATAAGCATAACGCGTATATCTTTTGCCATGGCAATGATCATTTTACGTATGCTTTCAGCATGCTGTTCTTCTCTTGTCTCAAACTGCAATAAACCCAGTTTTGTCACGCCGTCTACCAGCGATGCAATATCTTCATTGAATTCTTCGGCAACCTGCTCTATGGTCACGTCCGTATCTTCCACTACATCGTGCAGTATGCTGGCAGCAATTGCGTCTTGGTCAATTTCTATATTAGTTAATATCCTTGCCACTTCAAGCGGGTGAGTTATGTATGGTTTTCCCGATTTGCGCACTTGCCCGTCATGTGCATTATAAGCGAATTCGATCGCTTTTTTTATAAGCCCATTTTTGTCTTTTTCAAAAACATCACTATATTCTTTTTCAAGATATTCATGATCGATATCCATACTTCTCACCTCCTGTCCTAATCAAGGTATACTATTATATATCGTATTTTACTAAACTGATAAACTCATATTTATTCAGAAGTTTTCTGGCTTTAAGGTCTTCCAATTCTATTATGAACATCAGCGCAGCTACATTTGCGCCTGCGTTTTCAACAAGATCACAAACAGCTTTTATAGTACCGCCTGTAGCGATAAGGTCATCGACAATAAGTACATTTTGGCCTGGTTTGATTGCGTCTTTGTGTATCTGCAGCGTATCTTTGCCATATTCTTTATTATATGTAACCGACAACGTTTCTGCTGGTAATTTCCCTTCTTTTCTTACCGGCACGAATCCTGCGCCTAATGCATACGCTATAGGTGCGCCTACCATAAAACCTCTAGCTTCAGGACCAATGACCAAATCTACATCTAAATGCTTTACTCTTCCCACCATGTCGTCAATAAGTTCTTTTTGAACCGTTCCTTCTTTTAACAGTGTTGTAATATCTTTAAAACTGATTCCTTCGATAGGAAAATCTTCTACAACTCTGATATATTTTTTGTAATCCAATCTCAATCACCTGCTTAAATAATTTAATGCTTTATATAATATGCTGTTTTGCAAATCAACTTTTTTGCCTTTTACCATACTGATTTTAATGGCCGACCCTTCTACGATTTTAATAAGACCGAGCTCTTTGAATATTCTAATTGAGGAATATAAAAGCTCTGTACTGATTTCATTATCAATCTTTAATATCTCTTCATACAACTGGTCATAGGTACTGTATGTTCTTTCTTTATCCAAAGCTTTAACTGCATAATAACATTCCAAGAGATCTTCCCTCTCTGCAGAGAACTTCTTTTTATCATTGATACTTAAGACATAAGTATTTTCAGCTATATTCAAAATAGGTGTGCAATCTATATATATAGCATTTTTAAACCACATGCCGTCCATTTTTTCGAACAAAGGGGCATAAACAACTGCATTATAAAGCATTTCGTTATTATCTATATACCCAATATATTCCTCATAATAGACTGAATCTTTAAATACGTTTGATTTTACATATTTATAAGCTTCTAATGAACCGCAGAAAATAATATTGCCCCAAATTTTTTCTTTGAAGATGGTTTTAATCCCATCTTTTGTTATTATACTGTGACTGGTGTTTTGAGTATTAATATTATAATTATATATAACATTGTCAAGCATTGCATCATAAAAAATCCAACAAGACTTCAATTTTGTAGAATAATCCATCTTGTTGTCAAAATATAACGCATTAAGCTGAACTTTCTTTTCTCCATTCCATTCGTTCATTTCGGCTTTGCATATGATATCAACTTTCTGACCACCCGTTATTTTATCACAGATATGACCGTACGAAAAAGCTATTCCGTCTACTATTCTATTTTTCTCTTGAACTGAGAACCTAAGATGCGAATTGTCAGTTCCGATTGTTTTGCAGTCTTTTATGCTGGCGTTCAAATAGAAAACAGGTCTTGGATTTGCCATACCAAAAGGCCTAAGCATATCAAGCTCACCAATGAATTTTTCGTTTATATCATCAATACTCATTTTTAAATCATAAATAACTTTGGGCACATAATCAATTACTGTGCTATTTTTCTTCAGATAATCGTTTATTTTTCTAATAAATTCGCCAAAATGCTCTGCTTTAATCGTTAAACCAGCCGCTTGTTCGTGTCCACCGAATCTTTCGTATAATTCACTACAGCTATCAAGTACCTTATGGATATTAATGCCGGGTATGCTTCTTGCGGAACCTATAAGCATACCGTCTTGCTCTCCAAAAACAATAGCAGGTCTATAATATTTTTCTACCAGCTTTGAAGCAACTATCCCAATCACTGCATGGTTATATGTTGAATCAGCCACAATAATAACATAATCGTTATACAGATTTCTTTTAGCGTTAAGCTTTAGTAACGCATTTTTTTGTATATCATTTACGATCTGCTGCCTTTTAACATTTAGCTCATTTAGCTCCATAGCAATAGAAGATGCAATATTTTCATCTTCCGTAATGAGCATTTCAACAGACTTGCTGTTATCACCTATTCTGCCCCCTGCGTTAACTCTTGGTGCCAATAAAAAAGCTATATCTCTTGCAGTGAGCTCATTTCCTTTAAAACCTGATACATCTATAAGTTTTCTTATACCATTATTGCCGGCAGAATTCATTAAAGCAATTCCCTGCTTTACAAAAACCCTGTTTTCCGAGAGAAGAGGCATAAGATCGGCAACTGTTCCTAAAGCTATCAGATCTGCAAAATTCAGCATGTATTCCTTGCTTGTAAGTGCCTCACATAGCTTAGCAGCTACACCAACACCCGCCAGTCCTTTAAACGGATACGTACAATCCTGTCTGTTTGGGTTTAAAACAGCTTCGCAATTTGGAAGTATCTCAGGGCATTTATGATGATCAGTTATTATAACATTTACGCCCCTATTATAGAGCTCTTTTACTTCTTCAATAGACGTAACGCCGCAATCCACCGTTATCAAAAGACTCGGCTTTAATTTCATTATATTTTCAAGTGCGGACATTGTAAGTCCATAGCCTTCACTCTGTCTGCTCGGAATATAATAACTTGGGTTTATTCCAAGATGTTTCAGCGTTAAATAAAGAATTGCTGTTGAAGTAACACCGTCGGCATCGTAATCGCCAAGGATACATATAGAACTGCCCTTCTTAATATGTAACTTTAAGGTTTCGACAGCTTTATCCATATCTTTAAGTTCAAACGGGTCATAAAGAGAGTCTGTGCTTGGGTATAAAAATTCTTTTGCTTCTTCTTTAGTTTTTACACCTCTTAGAACAAGAAGTTTTGCAGTACTGAAAGTAACACCAAGGAACGAAGCAATTTCACTTGCTACGCTAAAATCCGCTATTTCGTTTCTAGCCTGTAATAACCTCATATACTACCCTTCAATCGAAAAGCCTCTCCAAAAGGAAAGGCTTGACAGAAAAAAATTATGTTATGCCGTCTTGGGCTTGCTTTGCTTCTTCTTTTTGCCTTTGCCCAGATTTCTATCCTCCCACATCGACCATATCGGACTCGCTATGAAAATAGAAGAATACGTACCGCTAATAAGCCCTATTATTATAGGAAGTGCAAATTCTTTTATCGTTTGGATACCCAAGAAATATAGTACTGTTATAGTTGCCAGTGTAGTTAAAGAAGTATAGATACTTCTTGTAAGCGTTTCTTTTATTGAAAGATCAACAACTTGCTTTCTATTCATCTCTTTTTCCGTATACATCTTGCGGTTTTCTCTTATCCTATCAAAAACAACTATCGTATCGTTTATCGAATACCCGACAATTATCAGCACAGCAGCAATAAACGAGCTATTTATCGGCAATTGTATTATAGTGCAGAATGCTATCATAATAAGCACATCATGAGCAAGTGCTATAATAGCCGCTATACCAGAAATAAGAGCAAACCTTATCCAAACATAAATCAATATACCTACACTTGAGATAAGCACGGCGAGTATTGCATTTTTAATAAGATCACTGCTTGAAACAGCAGATACTCTCTCAAAGCCAAGCTCTGAGGCATTCGGATATTTCTCCTGAATGTCCTTCAGTATAGCCTCCCTAAGAGCTCTTTCTGCATCCTCATCTCCGGAATCTTTTATTCTAATAATAGCTTGATCCTGAGCTCCTGCATCTCCGCTCTTAACAACAGGAGCATCATAAACGCCTTCCTTTACAAGTGCATCCACTACATCCTGATCATTGAATTCACTGCCCATATTTATAGTCATAAGCGTTCCGCCAGTAAAATCTATGCCAAAATTCATGCCTCCATAAAGAATACCGCATATCAGTCCTATTATTATAAAAGTTATTGACCCGGCAATAAAATATTTGGCCGACTTTGTAAAACTAAACTTCATCTTTTCGACCTCCTATCCCAATAAAGAGCTTCTTGCTTTCTATTCCGAGGCCAATTATTAATTTTAATAAATATTTTGTAACAAAAACCGCTGTAATGAATGATGTTATTACGCCTATAAGAAGAGTTATTGCAAACCCTTTAATAGGGCCTGTACCAAGGAAGTACAAAACTAAAGCAGCTATAACCGTAGTTATATTTGAGTCAATGATAGTCACATAAGCTCTTGAGAACGCCGCATCAAGTGCGCTCCTTAGCTTCTTGCCGTTTTTTAATTCTTCTTTAAATCGTTCAAATATTATTACATTAGCATCTACAGCCATGCCTACGCCAAGTATAAGACCTGCGATACCAGGCAATGTCAACTGTACCCCTTGTATCGTCGCTACCGCAAACAAAACAATCAGCATATATATCGTAAGCGCTATATCGGCTGCAAGCCCACATATACGATAAATTACCAGCATGAACAGAAGTATTATTATTATGCCTATAATACCAGCTGTAATACTGGTCTGAAGTGCATCTGCGCCAAGTGTTGCGCTTATTGAACGCGCTTCTATCTCGGTTAAATTAAGCGGAAGTGCACCACTTTGCAGCTGCAATGCAAGATTCTTTGCGGATTCCGCCGTAAAGCTGCCGCTAATCTGAGAGTTTTTGCTTAATACCGTTTCGACTGTTGGCGAAGAAATAGTTTTACCGTCAAGCTGTATATCTATCGTCTTACCAATCAGATTTTTCGTTGCTTCTGATATCTTATTTGCGCCTTCATCGTTCATTGTAAAGACAACAACATATTGACCATTCTGATAGCCAGAAGAAGCCGATTCAATATCCGCTCCATCCAATATGACATTTCCATCAGGATCTAAATACTGCAATACAGCAGGAGTACCAATAAATTCTGCTATCTCATTTGGATTCTTCATCGTACTTGATGCATTTATAGGTATCTCAACACGTATACGGTCAGTGCCCTGTCTTACAATAGTAGCCTCGGTAAAGCCCTTGCTGTCAAGTCTGTTTCTAAAGACAGTAACCGCGCTATCCATTTTAGAGTCAAAATTATCTATATCTGTATTAGTTGCCTGATAAACTATTGAAACACCGCCTGTTAGATCAAGGCCTTGTTTCACTATACTCGGCAGAGAATTTACATCATAAATCCCTACTGAGAAACCATTTAAAGCAATATAACCGATAATAGCTATCATTACTATTATTGTGGAAAGCTTAAGAATGCTCTTTTTTCTCACCGCATGCCCTCCTTCTGCATAATTCTAGATAATTATATATTTCAAACGGCTATAAGTCAATAAATTACAGTTCTATAGCCATTTGTATGTATTTATATATCAGATTTGCATACATATTTGTTGTTTCACGCATGAGCTTTTTCTAATGTTCCGTTACAAAGCTCGCAACTATGCCCGGAATACTCATAGCAGTACTGCCTTTTGATATCCTTTTGTCTGGAGGGCAAAGAGCGCCTGCCGTTATAAGACAATCGCATTCTATTATAACTCCATCCAGTATCATCGCGCCCATGCTCACGAAACAGTTATTGCCTATTGTGCATTATGTAGTATTGCACCATGAGTAATTCATACATCGTTTCTATAATGATCTGTCCGTTTTCACGCAAATGAAGTACAGCACCTTTTGCCCATGATCACCGGAGCTGCATAAGCTCTTATCACAAATTGGAAAAATACTTGTCTTCTTTTACGTTTCCCAAATAATATGCTTCTTTCGTGAACATAATATTTGCCTTTTATTCAAGGTCTTTTCCCAGTCTGCTCTCATATCAAATCATTTCTCGCTCTCTAATGCTTTTGCGTATAATGCACACTCAAGTCTTTTTTTCTCAAGTTCACAGCTAATTTTATATGGCTTATTAATTGAACCGTTATAAGTATATGCATTAGCAGAGCAACCACCGCTGCATAAGTATCTTGCCCAACAATTTTTGCACTCATCTTTTGTGAGAACCGTATTACACGAGAATTTATCCATTATGTCTTTTCTTTTTATGCCTTCGTCCAATGTGCCAAGCAAAAAGTCTTTATTCCCAACGAACTGATGACATGGGTATATATCTCCTTCAGGTGTCACTGCGACGTATTCACATCCAGCACCGCATCCACTCAGCCTTTTATACAGACACGGTCCATTTTCAAGGTCAATCATAAAATGAAAGAAATTAAACCATTCCTCTGGATTTTTTCTTTTTTCGACATATATTTTTGCAAGTTTTTCATACTCCTTAAAAATGATTGGAAGATGCTCTTCTTTTATCGCATAATCATATTTGCTATCAGTGACAACAGGTTCTATCGATATCTGTTCGAATCCTTGTTCTTTTAATGCCAAAACATCTTCGGAAAAATCCAGATTATAAGCAGAGAATGTGCCTCTTGTGTAATACTGTTTGTCCCCTCTTTGTGCAACAAATTTCTTTGAATTTCTAAGAACAGTATCATATGAGCCTTTGCCTGCTACATCGACCCTAAGTCTGTCATGGACCTCTTTACGGCCGTCTATGCTCAAAACAACATTGTACATTTCTTTATTGAGAAAATCTATATCTTCCTGCCTCATTATCATTGCATTTGTTGTTATAGTGAATCTAAAGACCTTACCGTATTGCTTTTCTCTTTCTCTTGCATATTCCACAAGTTCTTTTACTACATCAAGGTTTACAAAAGGTTCACCGCCAAAAAAGTCAAGCTCTAAATTTTTTCTTCCTACTGATGCTTCAAGCAAAAAATCTATTGCTTTTTTGCCCGTTTCTAGATCCATAATGCCCCTTGGTCCACCGAAATCCCCTGTATCTGCGAAGCAATACTTACATCTAAGATTGCAATCATGAGCAACATGCAAGCACATCGACTTGATGCTCATTCCATGTGGTTTTTTTATTTCACTCTCACCCAATTGGCAATATATAAGCCCTTGTTTTTTTAGCTCCAAGAGTTCATCAAGAGATTCTTTTATTTCTTCTTTTGAATAATCACCATTTAAAGCTTCAATCAAATCATCTTCGTCAAATGTATCCTGTTTTATTATATCGTGCATTATCATATCTATTTCGAACAGCGAGCCCCCGAGGACATCATACACAAAATACTTACCATTTACACAGAACGCGTGTACTTGTACCATTTATACTCCTCCATATCCTTTAAATAAAACGAAAAGCAGTAATTGAAAAATTACTGCCTACAGCAATCAAAAATTCAGATCACTTTTTCTCGCATTTTTGGTTTCCTACTGTGCAAGACGTTTTGCAAGCTGACTGGCAAGATGACTGGCATTCGCCACAGCCGCCATGTTTCATACTCTTTATAAGATTCGGCTTATTAATAACTTTAATATGTTTCATACTTCCACCTCAAACCACTAATTATCAACTGTAATTATACTATATTAATTCTTTCTATTGCAATAGTACTTTTGCACATATACAATAAAACAAGTTGGAAGGAGCTAATATCTAATGCAAACTCAAATAAAAAAAGTTTTTTCTATAACACTTATGTTTTTAGTCGTTTTTTCTTTATGCGCTTGCTCAAATTCTCCCACTAGTGAAACAAAAGTTACCGCAACACCCATGTCAACCACTACAGACGCCTCATCAGATAAACCACTCAGCGGATATGTGATTGGAATAGATGCCGGCCATCAGTTAAAAGGCAATTCTCAAAAAGAACAAAATGGTCCTGGTTCAAGTGTTTATAAAGATAAAGTTACTTCAGGTGCCACCGGTAATAATTCAGGTATACGTGAGCAATTAATTAATCTGCAGGTAGCTTTAAAATTGCAAAGCAGTCTTGAAAAACTTGGTGCAAAAGTAGTAATGACTCGAACAGTGGAAAATGTGGATTTATCAAATAAAGAGAGAGCTTTAATTTTCAATAACGCTGGTGTTGATTTTGCAATTCACATTCATTGTGATTCATCGGATACAAGAAGCATACATGGCATCTCAATTTTAATTCCCGACAGCAAAAACAACGCCTCTATTTATTCACAAAGCAAGCGCCTAGCGGATAGCCTTATAGGCTCATTGTGCAAGAGTACGGGCGCTGCCAATAGAGGCGTTGTACAAAGGGACGACCAGACTGGCTTTAATTGGTCAAATGTCCCTGTTGTAACAGTTGAAATGGGGTTTTTGTCTAACTCAAGCGAAGAATCTAAACTAATAGCCTCATCATATCAGTATCTTCTTGTAGAAGGATATGTAAATGGTATATTACAATATGTAGAAGAAGAAATTAACTAGCGTTTTTTCTTGCTCTTATGCTTTGTCTGACCAAGTTGGGAGAAAAGCGCGGCTATAATTGCTCCAATTATTGCACCCATAGCAAGATCAGCCAAAAATACCTGTGACAGAGAGAATGATCCTTGCAGTAATGAAAACAGCAGTAATCCTGCTACTATATAAAGCATGCCGGCAGCAGCACCTTTAAGCAGCAGTTTGCTGTCTTCTTTTTTTGTAGCAAAATATGACGCAATACCTATGCCTGCTATTTTAATTATCTGATCTACAATAGGAATAGAACTTTCACCCAATAAACCGATTTTTAGAATAATAGCATAAAGCAGTATAGCTGCTACAGTAAAAACAGTGGCAATAAGCACTCCATTTATAATAGGCATACATGCAGCAAATCTGTTACTCTTTTGTTCTGCCTTTTTTATCATTTCAGAATTATTCATAATAACACCCCTACGCATAATCGTTATTAGATTGTATGCTCTATCAAAGGTGTTTATGTTCATTTGCGCTTTCTAAAATGGCATTTGATAAATATATTTACAAAATAAAAAAGGCCCCTTGGCCTTTAGCTGTAAACCGTCTATTTTTTCTCTTTAGCGGGTACTTCTTTTTCTTTTGTTATATCTTTATTATCAAGAACAGTGCCTATAGCTCCCTTTTGAAAAGGCATAAGTACTTTGTTTGGTCCTACTGCCAGTACAACAATATCTTCTTTTACTGACTCCACGGTACCAATAAGTCCGCCTATTGTCCTAACATTATCGCCAGGTTTTAATTCGCTAAGCATCTTCTTTACTGCTTTATCTTTTTTACGTTGTGGTAAAAACATTACAACTACCAATACAATACCTAAACCAAGCGTCGTAAGAAAAGGTAATATATTGTTGGCTAAATCTGTTCCCATATAATCAAACACTCCTTTTTATCATTAGTAAATATATTAACTTAATAATAATGTGCAGTCAAGCATTAACCTTTATAAATGCTCATTCCATAATCATTAAAATAATCTTTAGCAAAATCAAGGAATCTGTCTTCCCATATTGCCTGCCTTATTTGTTCCATGAGCCTTATTGAATGTCTGAGATTATGTATAGAAAGAAGTCTTGCGCCAAGTATCTCATTAGCTTTTATAAGATGCCTTATGTATGCTCTTGAAAAGTTTTTGCAGGCATAACAGTCGCACTCTTCTTCTATAGGTCTGAAATCTTCGCTAAATGTTTTGTTTCTTATTGTTTTATTGCCATATCTAGTCATTGCAGTACCGTTTCTTGCTATTCTTGTCTGAAGCACACAGTCAAACATGTCTACTCCTCTTAATACACCTTCAATAAGGCAATCCGGACTTCCAACGCCCATAAGGTACCTGGGCTTATTTTTTGGAAGATTAGGTATAACTTCTTCAAGCATATCATACATAACGCTTTTAGGTTCGCCTACCGACAAACCGCCTATCGCATTGCCCGGCAAGTCTTGGTCTGCAATATATTTTGCACTTTCAATTCGAAGGTCTTTGAACATACCGCCTTGCACAATACCGAAAAGCGCTTGGCTTTCCTCGTGACCTTTATGATATCGTTTGCATCTAGTCAGCCAGTTATGTGTTCTGTCCATTGCTTTTTTCGTATACGCATATTCGCTGTCCGAAGGAGCACATTCATCAAAAGCCATTATTATGTCTGCGCCTAAATTGTGCTGTATATCTATAGATTTTTCAGGAGTAAATGTCAGTCTTTCGCCGCTCAAATGTGAGCTGAACTGAACATAATCATCCGTTATCTTATTTAGCTTTGCTAAAGAAAATACTTGGAATCCTCCACTGTCAGTCAATATAGGCTTATCCCAAGCCATGAATTTATGCAATCCACCCGCTTTTTTTACAAGCTCGTCTCCCGGCCTTAAAAAGAGGTGATACGTATTTGCAAGTATTATACTTGTTTTTATCTCGTCCAATTCCGCAGGTGACATTGCCTTGACCGTTGCCTGAGTTCCAACAGGCATAAATACAGGCGTTTCGATCACTCCATGCGGGGTATGAAACCTGCCTATCCTAGCTCCGCTTTGTTTGCATTCTTTTATTACTTCGTATTCAAAAGCCATTCAGCATAACCTTTCTTATTTTTAAAATCGTTTTCTAATCTAAAATTAATTTGTAAAAATAGAGCGCACTATTGGGATTACATAATGACTACCGCCTCTATCTTTTACATCTTCTATCATAGCTACAACCAGATACTGCTTTGATTGGCTCTTATCTGCTGGAAATGCAACAAACCAACCAAGCTCTGTTCCTGTAGTGTCGCCTTTAGAAGCTTTTATTTCAGCAGTTCCTGTTTTACCTGCTATTTTTAAACCATTGATCTTGAAAGAATGCCCAGTACCGTTTGCATCTTCAATCACCTGAACCATCGCATCTTTGACAGTATTTATAGTATCTGTCGGAAATACATTTTCTTTCCAAACAGTCGGACTTTTACTTTTATCCAAGTATGGAGTCATCATATTACCGTCATTAACAAAAGCCGTATATATCGAAGCAAGATGTACAGGATTTACCAATACCTTACCCTGGCCATATCCACTGTCTGCTAAATCTATGTCATCACTGAAAGCCAGATTTGTACCGAATACAGAATCAGTAAGCCCAAACTCAAATGGGACATCTTCGCCAAAGCCAAGATTTTTAAGGCCTTTTGCGAATTCACTGCTCCCTATTTTAAGCGCTGCTTTTGCAAAATAAATATTATCGGAATTAATTAACGCATTTTTTACATTGGCTGCTCCGCTGTATTGTTTAAGCGTAGTTATAGTATAACTGCCCCAACTGCTGTCTTTTTGCCATGACGTCCCGCTTGCTCCAAAATCATCTGTTGCACGAAAAGAATTGCTTGAAAGTCCGATTGAAGCTGTTATCGGTTTTAAAGCAGACCCAGGAGCATATGCCTGTTTGAATCTGTTCAGCATAGGCTGTGTATCCTTGTTATTATACTGTGCCCATTTCTCCGACGACATTCCCAATATAAAGTCGTTTGGATCATAAGACGGTGTGCTGACTAGTGCCAATATCTCTCCCGTATTAGGATTCATAACAACTGCGGCACCTTTATCGTTTTTCATTTGATCATAGAGCTTTATTTGTAAATTGATATCTATAGTAAGTGTGATGTCTTTTCCGTTTTGAACTTTTCTTTCAACCAGTACTTCTTTTTCTTTATTATCTTTATCAGTGATATATATCTTACAACCGTCTATACTCCTAAGTTGATCCTCATAAAGACTTTCCAAGCCTATTTTCCCTATTTTGCTGCTTGAAGTATATCCTTCGCCTTTATGTGCATCCAATTCATCTTGAGTTATACTGCCTATATACCCTGTCAAATGAGCAGCTTTTTCTCCCAGAGGATAAACACGTCTTTTGACAATACTTAATGATATACCCTTTATCTGTAGGAGCGCATTTTTTGTATCGGTATCTGTATATGAAATATTTTTAAGCGGCACAAACAGATTGTCTTGTACCCAACTTTCGCTTAGCTTACTGTTTATCGTATCAGCAGACATATCCAAAATCTCCGCTACTTTTTTAATATCCTCATCTTTCGTTGCCTCATTCATCTTTCCAGGAACGAAGCCGACTGAATACATATTGCTTTCTCCGGCAAGCAGATTACCGTTTCTATCATATATGTTTCCTCTCACTCCGGCAGTCGTTTTAACACGGACAGTATCGCTGCTATTTAAATTTGGGAAAATCAGATTTGAACTCCATTTGATTTTGTTTTCGCCATTTTCTTTTTCAAATGTAACTTTGTTTTCAAAACTTATCTGACCAGCTTGTGTATCCATTGTCGTTTTATAACTTATGGTATTATCCTTGTTGGCGTCTTCAATTTCGATTGTGACATTTTCAGCATCTATTCCTTCATAGATATTTTTATTGCGTTTAACAAAGTCATCTTTTGAAATATCGCTGTCTTGACTTATCATGCTGTACATCTTTTCATAATCCCTATTATTTATAGCTGATATGTACGATTTTAAAACATCTTCAGGTGAAACGCTTTGCGACGATGAGCATGAAGCAGCAATAAACAATAAACAAATCAAAATAGTATAGATACATATATTTTTAATTTTCATAATCCTATCCACCTATAAAAAGTTGCGGGTTTTTACCTTTTTGTTGCGTCTTGTTTGATTTATGTTTATTTAATAAACATTGCATCTCCAAACGAGAAAAATCTGTACCGTTCCTTAACTGCAACTTTGTATACTCTAAGCGTTTCTTCTCTGCCCATAAGCGCACTTACAAGCATAATAAGCGTTGACTTTGGCAAATGGAAGTTTGTTATAAGAGCGTCTACCATCTTATATTTATATCCCGGAGAAATAAATATATTTGTATACCCGTTGCCAGCTACTATCGTTCCGTCTTCACGTCCAAGCGTTTCAAGTACACGTACGCAAGTAGTCCCGACAACTACAATCCTATTTCCGTTTGCTCTTGTTTCGTTTAAAGCATCGGCGGCTTCCCTAGAAAGCTCATAGTATTCTTCATGCATTATATGATTTTCGATATTTTCTTCTTTTACAGGCCTAAATGTTCCCAGTCCTACATGCAATAGCACATAAACTATCTTTATGCCTTTTTCTTCTATTCTCTTAAGCAGTTCTTCAGTAAAATGCAGCCCAGCTGTAGGTGCAGCTGCCGACCCGTTTATCTTCGCATAGACTGTCTGATAACGTTCTTTATCTTCTAGTTTAGCAGTTATATACGGAGGCAAAGGAACAACACCTATCTCATCTAGTATCTCCTCAAAAACGCCCTCATAAGAAAAGCGAACTATTCTCCCGCCGTCTTCTATTATTGAAATTACTTCAGCCTCTAATTTCCCGTCTCCAAAAGAAAAGACAGTACCTATCTTCGCTTTTCTGCCTGGCTTTAATATTACCTCCCAATCGTCACCCATTAAACGTTTTAACAATAAAAATTCTATTTTAGCACCCGTGTTTTTTTTGACTCCATAAAGTCTAGCCGGTATAACCCTAGTTTTATTTAATACCAGCGCATCTCCAGGATTCAAATAGTCGATTATATCGTGAAATATCTTGTGTTCAACCTGCTTTGTTTCTCTGTCATAAACTAAAAGCCTTGAAGTATCTCTTTTCTGTAATGGCGTCTGTGCTATTAGTTCTTGCGGTAAATAGTAATCAAAATCACTTGTTCTCAATTTTGTCTTCCTTCTTAAATATAAATCTATATGTCCAGTTTTATCTGACCGATATTCTGTTTTTGTTTTTTCTCTGTATCGGAATTAAAAGGTATTTTCATATGCTCATACGCAAATTTAGTAGCAACTCTTCCTCTTGGTGTGCGGACAATGAATCCCAGTTGCATCAAAAATGGCTCATAAACATCTTCTATAGTGGAAGGATCTTCACCTGATGCAGCAGATATAGTGTCAAGCCCTACTGGTCCACCTGAAAACTTTATTATAAGCGTTTCAAGCAGTCTTCTATCAACATTGTCAAGGCCCAACTTGTCCACTTCAAACATATCCAGTCCGTCTTTAGCAACTTTTTCCGTTATAACTCCGTCTGCTCTTGCCTGAGCATAATCCCTTATGCGTCTTAAAAGTCTGTTGGCCACTCGAGGTGTTCCTCGAGAACGCATTGCTATTTCGTAAGCACCTTTTTCGTCTATATCTACCCCTAATATATTTGCTGAACGGGTTACAATCCTATAAAGTTCTTCCGGGGTATACATTTCAAGTCTATTTATTATACCAAACCTATCTCTAAGCGGTGAAGTCAGCATGCCTGCTCTTGTTGTAGCTCCTACCAATGTGAATTTTGGAAGATCGAGTCTTATCGAGCGCGCACTTGGACCTTTTCCTATAATAATATCCAGCGCATAATCCTCCATAGCCGGATAGAGGACTTCTTCTACACTGTGATTGAGCCTATGTATTTCATCTATAAAGAGCACATCACCTTCAGCAAGGTTAGTAAGTATTGCTGCAAGATCTCCCGCCCTTTCTATAGCCGGGCCAGATGTTATCCTTATAGATACGCCCATTTCGTTAGCAATTATATTTGAAAGTGTTGTTTTCCCAAGTCCAGGTGGACCATATAACAGTATATGATCGAGCGGCTCATTTCTCATTTTAGCCGCTTCTATGAATATACGCATATTCTCTTTTACTTTTTCCTGGCCAATATACTCATTGAGTGACTTTGGCCTTAAAGAATATTCTATATCCTGCTCCTGACTGTCTGCAAGAGAGCTTGTTATGATCCTATCATCATAATGTTCCATTAAATATTATCTCCTGTTATCCATTTGCTTTAAACATAATAATATAATATCTTCCGTTTTCATTCCTTCAGGCACGTTTATAACTGATACTGCTTTTGCCGCTTCTGTATAATCATATCCCAAAGAATGAAGTGCAGAAATCGCTTCTCTTTTTAAGCTGTTCTCTTCATTTATAATAATATCCGGTGAATTCTCCATGATGAGTTCATCATTTTTAATGCGCTCTTTTAGTTCAAGTATAATACGCTGTGCTGTTTTTTTGCCTACACCAGATACTTTTTCAAATGCTTTTGCATCGCTTGTAACTACTGCCAAAGCTAATTCAGCCGGCTTTAAGGCAGAAAGAATACTGAGCGCAACCTTTGGTCCCACGCCTGTAACCGCCAGCAGTTTTTCAAACATTGCTTTCTCTTCCATGCTTGAGAAACCAAAAAGCAGATGAGCATCCTCTCTAACGTGAAAATACGTGTAAAGTTTTTTGGTTTCGCCTTCTTTTGCGCTTGCAAGCGTATTGAGAGAAACGTTAAGCAGATATCCGATTCCTCCAGCTTCCAATATTATCGAATCCTGTGTCTTACCTGTAACTACACCTTTTATATATGCGTACAAAGTTCCACCTCGTTACTTTATTTTAAATGCTGATTGCATGTTCTTAGTATGTGCATGACAAAGTGCAACAGCCAAAGCATCTGCTGCATCATCTGGTTTTGGGATTTCATTTAAATTGAGCAGTATTCTGACCATCTGCTGTACCTGTTTTTTTTCAGCTCTGCCATATCCTACAACAGCCTGTTTTATTTGAAGTGGAGTATATTCGTAAACTTCATCCATAACTTTTGCGACTTCTACAAGTGCTACTCCTCTTGCGTGGGCAACATTAATTCCTGTTTTAACGTTTTTACTGAAAAACAATTCTTCCATAGCGACACTATCTGGTTTATATTTTAAAAGCAGTTCCGTTACCCCATCACTCACCTGTACTAATCTTCTTGGAAAAGAAGTTTTACTGCTCGTTTCGATTATTCCATAGTCGATTATCCTGTTTTTGTTATTTGTAGCTTCTATCACTCCATATCCAAGTGTAGCTATGCCCGGATCCAACCCAAGAATAATCAAAAGAACCCCTCCTATCAAATACAATTAATTGTATCATTTGAATAACTATATTACAATAAACATAGACAAGCAAAAATTTATAGATTAATTTTGCCAAACCGTCTTGCATTTATATACTTATAGATGTATAATTATACAAACTAAATGTCGGAGGTAATTTAACAATGGATGTTAAAAAAGTTGTTCTAGCTTATTCAGGTGGTTTGGATACATCTTGTATCATACCATGGCTAAAAGAAAATTATGGCTGTGAGGTAATTGCTGTAGCTGTAGATGTAGGTCAAGGTGCAGAATTAGATGGCCTTGAAGAGAAAGCAATAAAGTCAGGAGCAAGCAAACTTTATATTGAAGATGTACGCAAGGAATTTATTGAGAACTACATCTGGCCTACTATGAAAGCCGGTGCTGTTTACGAAAATAAATATCTTCTTGGCACATCATTTGCTCGTCCAATCATCGCAAAGAAAATGGTTGAGATAGCTCATAAAGAAGGTGCTGATGCAATCGCTCATGGATGCACAGGCAAAGGTAATGACCAAGTTCGTTTTGAACTTACAATCAAAGCATTTGACCCTACAATAAAAATAATCGCTCCGTGGCGTATATGGGAACTCAAGAGCCGCGAAGAAGAAGTTGATTATGCTACGGCACGTGGTATTAAAGTTGCTGTTACTAAAGAGCATAACTACAGCATGGATAAAAACATATGGCATCTTAGCCATGAAGGCAGTGATCTTGAAGATCCATGGAACGAACCACACGAAAATATGTTCATGGTAAGCAAAGCCCCAATTCAAGCTGCTGATGAACCTGAATATGTTGAACTTGAATATGTAAAAGGTATTCCTACAAAAGTCAACGGTAAGGAATTAGGTCCCATCGAAATAATCGAGACACTTAATGAAATAGGCGCTAAACATGGTATAGGTATCGTCGACCTTGTTGAAAACAGGCTTGTCGGCATGAAATCACGTGGCGTTTACGAAAACCCAGGCGGAGCTATCCTCTATGCAGGTATCGGCGCTCTTGAATCAATAACGCTTGACAGGCAATCAATGCACTTTAAGCAGCATGTTGCTCTTAAATTTGCTGAGCTTGTTTATGACGGTCAGTGGTTCACACCATTACGCAAAGCATTATGCTCATTCGTTGACGAAATTGAAAAAGTCGTAACTGGTACGGTAAAATTAAAGCTATATAAAGGCAATATCATAAATGCCGGTGTTAAATCACCATATTCTATCTATAATCAGGAATATGTAACATTTGAAGAAGATTCGGTATACGATCAAAAAGATGCTGCTGGATTTATAAACCTGACCGGCTTATCGATTTTGGTACGTGCTAAAATGTTGCAGACACTTGGCAAAACAATCGAAGATGAAATAGATTAATCAACTACCAGAAAGGAAGTCATAGCATGAAACTATGGGCTGGCCGTTTTAAAAAAGAAACAGATAGTCTTATGGACGATTTTCATTCATCCATCTCATTCGACTATAAGCTGTATAAAGAAGATATTGAAGGCAGTATTGCGCACGCAACAATGCTTGGGAAGCAGGGCATAATCGATATGCCCTCTTCCCAGCTTATTGTTAAAACGCTTAAAGAGATTATGCATGACATCGAAGAAGGTCATGTCGAGTTTTCTGTATCAGCCGAAGATATCCATATGAATGTCGAGTCTATATTGATAGAGCGTATTGGTGACACTGGCAAGAAACTTCATACAGGAAGAAGCAGAAATGATCAGGTTGCTTTAGATATGCGAATGCATACTAAAAAACAGATAAAAGAAATATCTGACTTGTTGTCTGAACTTGTTGATGTGCTTATTGCAAAAGCCGAGGAAAATACAGAAACTATCATGCCCGGTTTTACCCATCTGCAAAAAGCTCAACCAATAACACTTGCGCATCATATCATGGCATATGTTTTTATGTTCCTTAGAGATATGGACAGATTAAAAGACTGTTATAAAAGAACGGATGTCATGCCTCTTGGGTCCGGCGCACTTGCAGGAATAACATATGATCTCGACAGAGAATTCGTTAAAGAACAATTAGGCTTTTCCGAAATCAGCTACAATAGCCTTGATGCTGTATGTGACAGAGATTTCTGTGTTGAATTTGCAAATGCTGCAAGCCTTATAATGATGCATCTGAGCAGATTCTGCGAAGAGATCGTTATATGGAACAACGATGAATTTGGCTATCTAGAAATTGATGACGGTTTTGCTACAGGCTCAAGCATTATGCCTCAGAAGAAAAACCCTGATGCAGCTGAACTTATACGTGGCAAAACAGGTCGTGTATATGGTGATCTGATAGGCCTTCTCACTATGATGAAATCATTGCCTATGTCATACGACAAGGACCTTCAGGAAGATAAAGAAGCTATGTTTGATGCTGAAGATACTGTTAAAGGCTGTCTAAAAGTATTTACAAAAATGTTTGATACAATGACTTTCAATAACAAAAAACTATACTCAAGCGCTCAAAAAGGTTACACCAATGCAACAGATGTTGCCGACTACCTCGTTAGAAAAGGTATCCCTTTCAGGGATGCTCATGAAATAGTAGGAAAACTTGTATACTATTGTATCGAAAAAGGTGTTGCCATATCAGATCTTTCACTCGACGAACTTCATCAGTTCAGTGAAAAGATAGAAGATGATATTTACGAAGATATATCTCTTGAAACATGCGTTGCTGTCAGAAACCTCCCCGGAGGACCGGCAAAGAGCGCTGAGCTTGATTCTATAAAAATAGCTAAATCAAAAAAGAAACAATATATACTATAAGAAAAGCGCCTTTAAGGCGCTTTTTATTTTATCTGCTTATTATTTTTCAAATGCTTAATAACCATGTACATAATAAGGCTAAAGCCTGTTAGCCCTATTATTACACCCATAACTATAAGTATTGTAACTAAATCTACGGGCAAATTTATGTTTATACTGCGTTTTACTAAAAGAAACTGTATATAGATTTGTGAAATCAATATTTCTATCATAAGTATGCACATAAGCTTTTTTATAATAAAAGGTTTTGTATCGTCTATTTTTTTAACTTTAGTAACCAAAAGCAATGTTACAATAAAAATAGCCGTAGAAAGCACAGGCATAGTTGCCAGTGTATATCTTGAAGCAGAAAAAATCCTATTGATATTTAATTCAAAAAGAAGCTCTTTTGATATATCCAGTTCTTTCCATGTGCCGGCAGTAAACCCATAGAGCAATATCAAAAGAAATACGGATATAAAAAACATTCCATAAAAGAATTTTGATTGTCTAAACATAATGAACCTTTGCTTTCATTTTCTTTGGGTTTATTATATACAATAAATTCAATTAATAATAGTATTGACTGGATTATTATGATATTATAGAAATATATATTATTGTTTAGGAGGAAGGATTATGAAAAAATTTATTAGCATGACGCTAATATCTTTGTTTTCATTATTTTTAATTGCGGGCTGTTCACAGGATAACCATAAAGCCGAATTAAAAAAAGCTTTCGATAATACCGCAACGCTCCAGAGCACTAGAGCTGATCTAACTGTAACTGTAGGCCTTGACGCTTCAGATGAATCAGAAAGCCAGAATCTTACTTTCAGTGCCGTACTAGAAACCATAGGCAATAAAAAGTCGCATTTCGAAGTAACTCTGCCTAGCATACTTGCAACATCTTTAGGAACAAGCAAATATATTATCTACACAGAAACAACGAATACATCTACGATCGTATATATGTATGACGGCACAACTTGGACTAAGCAGACGACTGCATTAACTGAAGATACTACTGCTACTGCATCCCCTACCGCATCTATTGATCTTACAGAAATATATTCAGACTTTGTAAACAACGCTGAATATAAAGGCGAAGAAAATGTAGACAGTACTGCATGTTATAAATATCAATTGACACTTGACTGGGATATGCTTATAGACGCTGTAGAAAAAGTAGCTGAAAGCAACCCTGGACTGGCTGAAGGGTATGATTCTTCATATACAGCAGCCATAAAAGCTCAACTAGCTTCTTATCCACCGGTTAAATTGACAATATGGGTTGACAAATCCGCAGTACAATTAAAACAATTGAGCATAGATGCTACGGATACAGTTAAATCATTATATAAAGCATATAATACTGGCGAAAGCGATTCAACAGGCGGAATAAACAAACTTATACTTCAAATAAAGTATTATGATTATAATAACGTACAGGATATTACAATTCCTGCTGATGCTAAAAATGCTAAGAGCAGTTCTTCAGTATTAGACCCATATACTTCAATTCTTGGCGAATAAATAATATCATAAAAGAGCCTTTGCAAAGGCTCTTTTTTATATGCTTATTTTTTCACTTATTACCTCTTTTCTCAATAGCATAAGTGCAAAAATATTTGGAATAGCCATAAAAGCATTGAAAATATCCGCCATAGGCCATACGAATTCGGTCGTAAGCAAAGGAGATAATAATGCTGCGATTATATATAATCTTCTGTACGCTTTTATTGCTTTCTCTCCAAACAAATAATGTGTGCATGTTTCACCATAAAAACTCCAGCCTATTATGCTTGTAAAAGAAAACAGAGCAAGACATAAGCATACGATTATATTCCCTATACCATAAGGCAACTCTAATCCTGTTTCGAAAGCCAAAGCCGTAAGTTCTATTCCATCTACTCCATTTTTGTATGCTCCTGTTATCACAATACACATACCGGTTAGCATACAAATGCACAGCGTATCCAAAAATGGGCCAAGCATATTTGAAAATCCAGCATCATTTGGATTTATATCATCTACTGCTGCCATTGCCATTGGCGAACTTCCAAGACCAGCTTCATTTGAAAATACGCCTCTTGCTATACCGTTTTGCATAGCAAGCATAATTGTATATCCTGCAATTCCGCCTCTAAGCGCTGAAAAGCCCAGGGCACTATCAAATATGGTACTTATCGCATATAGCATTTTTTCTATGTTTTTAATTAATATAGCCGAAGTAAGCAATATATAAGCACCTGCAAACATCGGCATCAGTATGCTGGTTACTTTTCCGATTCTTTTTACGCCGCCGCATAATATCTTTGCTGCTAAAAAACATATAAAACCAAGTAGCAACAAAGATACAATTCCTATTCTATTATTCCCCGGCAAAATAAGCTGATTTTGCCCTTTTATCATGTTTTCAAAAGCACCCGCAAATGATTTGGCCTGTATAGTCGCTCCCATCCCCCATATTCCCGACATTATACCTGCAAAAGCAAATATTTTACTTGGGATTGTTTTTCCTTTTGTCGCTATGCTGATATAGAAAAACGGTCCGCCTATCCATCTTCCATCCTTTTTCTGTCTGTATTTTACTGCCAATACAGCTTCAGCGTACTTTATTGCCATACCAAAAAAGGCAGATAATGCCATCCAAAATAATGCGCCTACACCGCCAAGCGTTATAGAAGTCGCAACTCCTACTATATTCCCTGTTCCTATCGTTGAAGCAAGTGTCAGGCATACTGACTGAAACAGGCTTATTCCGCGTTTTTGATTTCTTGTTTTTATCGCATTTAAAGATCTTCTTAATTTTAACTGAACAAAATTCAAAGATGCAGTATAATACGCTCCGCAAATTAATATAAAAAATAGAAAAGGTACTCCCCACAAAATATTTCTTACAATGATTATATAGCTCAATAGACATACCCCTTATAAACCTTAAGTAAGATATTTATATTGGGTATTTAAGATATTATTCATACGCCTTAATTAATTGAGCTCTTAATTTTAATAACCGGAGTGAAAAAAATGCTGCTACCAATAATTTTAATCATAATAGGTTTTATTCTTCTTCTAAAATGTGGTGATCTCTTTGTCGATTCAGCTACATGGATAGCTGAAGTTTCCGGTATTCCTAAGTTCATTATTGGTGTTACTCTAGTATCGTTTGCAACAACTATACCTGAACTTCTCGTATCATTAATGGCCGTTTCTAGTGGCTACGTATCTTTGGGCATCGGTAATGCTGTCGGTTCTACAATATGCAATGCAGGATTAATCCTCTCACTCTCTATTTTATCTATCGCCGGAAAAATAGATGACCGCAGGTCTTTCTATATAAAAAGCATAATGCTCTTTTGTGCGCTTATCATGCTATTTCTTTTTACATGCAATGATCTGTTTTTAAGCAAACTTGATGCAGTACTTATATTCTGCATATTTCTGTTTTTTGTTTATTACAATTACAATCACATGAAAGAAAAGACAACAAGTTTTAAAAATAGAGATGACTATATACCTCAAGGCAAAAAGAAGATGTCCTATAAACTAGCCTTGCTTATCATATCCGGGTTCGGGCTTGTTATAGGTTCCAGACTGCTTGTAGATAATACAACGGCTTTAGCAGAAGCATTTGATATCCCACATCAGATAATCGGACTTACGATTGTTGCATTAGGTACATCTTTGCCTGAACTTACTACTACGCTTACTTCAATAAAGAAGAAAGAATACTCAATGTCACTTGGTAATATCATGGGTGCAAATATTCTAAATCTTACAATGATACTTCCTTTATGCACATTTATATCAAAAAACGGGCTCACAATAGATCTCCAGCAATTATCACTTTTGCATCAGCCTATAGCGCAAACAGTCTGGATAGACCTCCCTGTCTCGTTTTTGATATCGTTTATATTTATTGTTCCTACATTTTTACAAAAGCGTTTTAAAAAATGGCAAGGCGCATTAATGCTAATAATTTATTTCTGCTACATAATATTTCTTGCTTTAAACATATAAAAAAAAAAGAGCATAAGCTCTTTTTAAATCTATTTCCTTTTAAGCGCTTTGGTAACTTTAGTTACGATGTCATCAGATGTCAAGTTGAATTCTTTTGCTAAATATTCCTGAGTTCCGACTTTACCAAACCTGTCATTTACGCCTACCATTTCAAGCGGAGCATAAGTATTTTCAGCAAGCACTGATGCTACAGCTTCTCCAAGCCCGCCTATAATATTGTGGTTTTCAGCTGTTACTATAGCGCCTGTTTCTTTGGCAGCTTTAATAACGGCATCATTATCTAAAGGTTTTATTGTATACATATCAAGCACTCTTGCGCTTATTCCCTGCTCCTTGAGTTTATCTGCCGCAAGAAGAGCTTCTTTTACCATTATCCCATAGGCAATTATCGTTACGTCTTTGCCTTCTCTTAATAAATTTGCTTTGCCTAAAGAAAAAGTCGAATCTTCTTCATAAATCTTTGTAGATTTTTTTCTTGAAAGTCTTATGTAGAAAAGTCCGTATGTTTTAACAGCTTCTTTTATTACATACTTCAGTACTGTGTTGTCGGTAGGTTCCACTACTACTGCTCCAGGTATGAGTCTCATAAGCCCTACATCTTCAAAAGGCATATGCGTTCCGCCGTTAAGCTGAGCCATTATTCCGGGATCGGAGCCAACTACTTTTACATTAAGGCCCGCATACCCAACCGATAGGAACAGCTGATCATAAGCCCTTCTTGTTGCAAAAGGCGCAAAGGTATGCGCAAAAGGTATCTTGCCCGTTGCAGACATGCCAGCTGCAACACCTACCATATTTGCTTCCTGAATGCCGCAATTTATGAATCTATCCGGATATGTTTTGGCAAATTCTTTCATACCAATTGATGACATAAGATCTGCATCCAAAGCCACTATATCTTCATTGTCTTTTGCAAGCTCAATAAGTGTTGCTGCATATACTTTTCTCATTTCTATAGGTTCATTATCTATTTTATCAACTACTTTAATCATTCTAATTACCTCGCCTGCTCTTCTAATATATCTTTTTCAAACTGCAATGCATCTTCTATAGTTATGTTAAAATTATGGTTGCCCTGAACGCCTTCCCACTTCTTAAAGCCTTTTGCTTTAATGGTATTTAGAACTATAACGCTTGGCATACCTTTTTTTGCTTTGGCATTGCTTATTGCGTCTTCTATTGCTTTTACATCATGACCATCTACAGACTGAGCATACCAGCCGAATGCTTCAAACTTTTTAGCGAAGTCATTCATACCTGAAATATCTTTTGTAAAGCCATCAAGCTGCTGCTTGTTATCATCAACGAATGCTATAAGGTTATCAAGTTTCTTGCCGCTAGCAAAAATAACTGCTTCCCAAACCTGTCCTTCATTGCATTCACCATCTCCTAAAATAAGATACGTATAATTATCTCTACCTGCCATTTTATTTCCAAGAGCAATTCCCATAGCCAGCGATGAGCCTTGACCAAGAGACCCTGTCGTCATATCTACTCCAGGCGCATGCCTGTCGCAATGTGACGGTAATATAGTATCCGGTCTGTTGAGCGTTTTAAGCGTTTCCATAGGGAAAAATCCCTTAAGCGCAAGCGTTGCATACAGCGCCGGTCCACTATGCCCTTTTGAAACAATAAGCCAATCTCTGTTTTCATCACATGGGTTTTTCGGATCAACGTTCATTACTCCGCCATAAAGCACAGCAAGCACATCACATATAGATAACGCACCGCCTATATGCCCTACACCAATACCAGCAATTTCTTTTATCGTTTCAATCCTAATTTTAGTTGCAAATTCTTTTAATTGAGCTACATTCGTCATATACACACACCTTACTACATTTTCTGTTATAAATAATAACATTTTATGCGTCTTAGCGCTATAAAAAATCTCTATAATTTTATAATGCAATGTTTATATTATACCCAGCATTGTTGATATAGAAGCTCATTGCTTGTATAATTAATAATACATAATAAACATATTTTGAGAGGAAGTGCACATATGCCACTTGTTACATCAACAGAAATGTTTAAAAAGGCATACGATGGAGGCTATGCAATAGGAGCTTTCAACGTAAACAATATGGAAATAATTCAGGGTATTACAGAAGCTGCCAAAGAAGAGAATGCTCCGCTTATACTTCAAGTATCCGCAGGCGCAAGAAAATACGCTAACCATACATACTTGATTAAATTAGTCGAAGCAGCTCTTATTGAAACCGAACTGCCTATATGTCTGCATCTGGATCACGGCGATTCATTTGAGCTTTGTAAAGCATGCGTAGATGGCGGATTTTCTTCTGTTATGATCGACGGTTCAAGCAAATCATTTAACGAAAACATAGAACTAACTAAGAAGGTAGTAGAATATGCACATGACCATGGCGTTGTTGTAGAAGGCGAGCTTGGGAAATTAGCAGGCATAGAAGATGCAGTTAATGTATCTGACAAAGATGCCGCATTTACTGATCCTGATCAGGTACAGGAATTTGTTCAGAAAACAGGCGTTGATTCCTTGGCAATAGCTATAGGGACGAGCCATGGTGCATATAAATTTAAAGGTACCCCTAAATTAAGATTCGATATACTTGAAGAAGTATCAAAGAGACTACCAGGCTTCCCTATCGTTCTGCACGGCGCATCATCAGTTTTACCAAAATATGTAGAGATTATAAACGAATACGGCGGAGAAATGCCGGGAGCACAAGGCGTTCCTGAAGATATGTTAAGGCAGGCAGCTAAGATGGCTGTTTGTAAAATAAATATCGATACAGATCTTCGTCTTGCAATGACAAGCACAATAAGGAAATATTTTGCTGAACATCCTGATGATTTCGATCCAAGAAAATACCTATCTCCGGCTAGAGCAGAAATAAAGGAATTAGTAAAACACAAACTTATCAATGTCCTAGGATGCAACGGAAAAGCTTAGGCAAAATCAAACTGCATTATATAAATAAGCAACTGATAAAGATTTGGATTGTATAGCAATGGGGTTAGAACTTACATTAGCTCTAAACAATATATCGGCAAATTGTTTGATGAATACACTAATATGCTGATAAATGGAGATAAATCTTTCAGAGAATATCTTAAGATTAAAAATTACGATGACAAACTTAAACATTTAAAAAAAATATGGTCTTCCCTATGGAAAGTTATATGCAGCATATTATGACAGTAAATTAGCAGGATGCATCAGTCTAAGAAAATTTGGCAATGAAAATTGCGAGATGAAAAGGTTATTTGTTTGACCTCAGTTATGAGGTAAACATATAGATGACAAATTAGTGAACACAATTATCAATGATGCAAAAGATATAGGACACAGATATATGTTGCTCGATACACTCCCTTTTTGCAAAGCGCGATTCATTTTTATAATCGCTATTGATTTTATGAAATAAAGCGTTATAATGACAGTCCTATGGGAACATCTTATATATGAAGATGGATTTGTAGATGTCCACGTTTCTCCCATCTCAGCTTTACAATCGTAATCTGGAAACAACTCAATAAATAGTAATATAAATTTCATATACAGCTAATTGCCCACACATAAATTATAAAAAAACTATTATAGCATAATTAAATAAAGGAATATCCAGAAATGGATGTCCCTTTTTGTTTAATTATTAGAGAAAAACGCTAAAATCCTGTTGACACGGCACAAAAAAATAAGTACAATATTCCTTGTATGTTTAGTTAATGTAAACAAACTGTTTACTTTTATCTAAATATTTTTAAACATTGAAAGGAAGATAATTTATGGATCTGGGTGCCAAAATCAGAAGGCTTAGAAAGAAATGCGGCCTGACACTTGAAGAACTTGCTGCACGTACAGAACTCTCAAAAGGTTTTATATCTCAGCTTGAAAGAAACCTGACATCTCCTTCGATTGCAACCCTAACAGATATACTCGAATGCTTAGGAACGGATTTGAGACACTTTTTCAATGAAACGCCTGAAGAAAAAGTTGTTTTTACTCCAAAAGATATATTCGTTAAAGAAGATACATCATTAAACAATAAAATACATTGGCTTATACCCAATGCACAGAAAAATGCTTTGGAACCCATACTCATTATATTGGAACCAGACGGTGAAAGTGTAAAAGACGATCCTCACGAAGGAGAAGAGTTTGGGCATGTTCTTTCAGGTAATGTGTCTCTTTTCCTTGACGATAAAGAACATAAATTGAAAAAGAACGACTCTTTCTACTTTAAGACAACAGTAACACACTACATCAAAAATACTGGCAAAACACAGTCACGTATTTTATGGGTATCCACCCCACCAAGTTTTTAACGTAATCTGAACGTAATATGGAGGTAGCATATTTGGAAAGCAATCATATTATAGACATTCAAAATGTTTCAAAAACATTTGCAGGCGGAACCGAAGCCTTAAAAAATATAAATTTGTACATCAGAAAAAACGAATTCATTACACTTCTCGGTCCTAGCGGCTGTGGAAAAACTACACTTCTACGTACTTTAGCAGGATTTGAGAAGCCTACAAGCGGAAAAATTTTTTTCAACGGTGAAGATCTTCTTAATATCCCGCCATATAAAAGAAAGATAAACACCGTATTCCAGAAATATGCTCTATTCCCTCATTTGGACGTCCACGACAATATTGCATTCGGTCTTAAAATTAAGAAATTGAATAAAGCAACTATAGATGAAAAAGTAGCCAGCGCTCTTAGAATAGTTGGCCTTAAAGGCTATGAAAAAAGAAATGTTGAAGAGATGTCAGGAGGTCAGCAACAGCGTATCGCCATTGCAAGAGCCATTGTCAATGAACCTGACGTCCTGCTTTTAGACGAGCCGTTAGGAGCCCTTGATCTTAAAATAAGGCAAAGCATGCAGGGTGAACTTAAGAGTATGCAGCAAAGGCTTGGTATAACATTCGTTTATGTTACGCATGACCAAGAAGAAGCACTTACAATGTCTGATACGGTAGTTGTTATGCGCGAAGGTGAAATACAGCAAATAGGTACGCCTGTAGACGTCTACAACGAACCAAAAAATGCCTATGTGGCAGATTTTATAGGCGAAAGTAATATCATAGACGGCATTATGGAGAAGGACCGTGTAGTGACATTTTGTGGCTCTACATTTGAATGCCTTGACGGCGGTTTTGGCAACAATACACCTGTGGATGTAGTTGTAAGGCCCGAAGATGTCAATATCTGCCCTGTTGAAAAAGCTCCGCTTAAAGGTATTGTACAATCCATTGTATTTATGGGCGTTCATTATGAAATAAAAGTAAATATCGGCAATTTTATTTGGCTTATCCATTCTACCGAAAGCGCTGAAGTTGGTTCGGAGATAGGCTTTTACTTGGATCCTGACGATATACACATTATGGCTAAGGGGTGAAAAATATGACACGGAAATATTTCGCATACCCTTATCTCGCTTGGATGGTACTTTTTATAGTCGTCCCTTTATTTCTTGTTGTCTACTACGCATTTACATCTGAATCAAATGGAACTGTGTATTTTTCGGTGCAGAACATATCCTCATTTTTTTCAGCTATAACATTAAATGTTTTTCTTAAATCGATTTGGCTTGCTTTTCTTTGTACCGCCGTATGCTTGTTCTTAGCCTACCCCGTTGCATATATACTTGCGTCAAAGGAAAGAAAAAAGAGCACACTTATGGTATGGTTCGTACTTCCAATGTGGATGAATTTTCTTCTTCGCACATATGCCTGGCTTATAATACTTGACAGCAACGGAATAATAAATAAATTTATTAATCTGCTTGGCTTCCCTTCAGCCCAACTGTTATATAATAACGGTGCTGTTTTACTTGGCATGATCTATAACTTTCTTCCGTTTATGATACTACCCATATACACTGCGTTAACGAAGATTCCAAAAAATCTTTATGAAGCAGCGGAAGATCTCGGAGCAAACAGTACAACAAAATTTTTCAAGATAACTGTTCCTCTATCAATGCCCGGAATCGTTTCAGGTGTTATGATGGTCTTTATCCCTTCAATAACGACATTTTCCATATCGAGACTGCTTGGCGGAGCTCAAACTATGCTGTTTGGAGATCTTATCGAAAATCAATTCATGTTCATGCAGGATTGGCATGCGGGCTCGGCAATATCATTTGTTATGATGATGCTAATGCTTGTAAGCCTTTACATACTTTCACGCTATGAAAAAGCCGGAGAAAGCGCAGGTGGTTTGTGGTGAAATCGTTAAAGCGCATTTATTTGTTTTTAATAATACTATTTTTATATGCACCAATCGTTATACTTATTGTTTCCTCATTCAACGCTTCGAAATATATAGGTAGTTGGGCAGGCTTTACTTTAGACTGGTATTTCCAGCTTATAAAAGATAAAGAGATAATGAATTCGCTCTATGTCACTTTGTCAATGGCTGTTATAGCTGCATTAGTTTCAACTATACTGGGTACATTAGCAGCGATAGGAATAAATACGTTTAGCAAAACCCCGAAAGCTCTGGTACTCAATATTTCCTATATACCTGTAGTAAATGCCGACATAGTAACTGGCGTATCCCTAATGCTGCTGTTTATTTTTTCAGGCATCCCTAGAGGGTATTTTACAATGCTGCTTGCACATATAACTTTCTGCATACCTTATGTTATTTTCGCCGTTCTTCCAAGATTGCAGATGACAAGCTCTCAGTATTATGAAGCTGCTCTTGATCTGGGTGCTACGCCCTCATATGCTATTCGGAAAGTGATCTTACCAGATATTTTACCGGGCATCATAAACGGAGCACTTCTTGCCTTTACTCTATCGCTTGATGATTTCGTTGTTTCTTTCTTTACTACATCCAATGTAAACAATCTTTCGACGACGATATATTCAATGGCGAGGCGCGGTATAAATCCAAAAATAAATGCACTATGTACGCTAATGTTTATTGCAGTTGTGCTATTACTACTGCTTATAAATAATAGAACAACAAAACAAGAAAAAGCATTAAGGAAGGAGATCACACAGGAATGATTTCTACAAAAAAACTAGTAAGTAGTATACTTGCAACCTCTCTAATACTTTTTTCGCTCAGCGGATGTGCTAACAGCAATAGTCAAAGCACTTCTACTGCTGATACTGAAGAAGACGTCACACTCAACATTTACAATTGGGGCGACTATCTTGATCCAGATGTTATTGCAGAGTTTGAAACTGAATATCCACACATCAAGATACAGGAAACCTACTACGACTCCAATGAAGCAATGCTTGCTAAGCTGAAAGCTGACAGCACTACTTATGATATCGCCTTCCCATCAGATTATGCAGTTGAAAGAATGATTGAAGACGATATGCTGGCTGAAATTGATCTTTCGAAGATCACGAACTATACAGGGCTTTTGGATTATTGCAAAAACCAGGATTTCGATCCTGGCAACAAATATTCAATACCTTATATGTGGGGCACTGTCGGCATACTATATAATAAGACTATGGTAGATGAACCTGTCGACAGCTGGGGATTACTTTTTGATAGCAAATACAGCAAAAAGATCTTAATGTATGATTCGGTAAGAGAATCGATGCTCATTGCTCTCAAATATCTTGGGTATTCATGCAATACAAAAGACGACACGCAGCTTGAAAAAGCTAAAAACCTTCTTATCCAGCAAAAACCGCTTGTGCTTGCATATGGCACAGATGAAATAAAAAGAAAAATGATAAACAATGAAGCAGCGCTTGCCGTTGTATATTCGGGCGATGCTACCTTAGCTATGGATGAAAACGAAGATCTTGATTATGTTGTTCCTAAAGAAGGCAGCAATGTATGGTTTGATAATATTGTATTATTAAAGAACAGCCAGCATAAAGAAGCAGCTGAAACATTCATCAACTTCCTGTGCAGAGCAGATATCGCAGCTAAAAACAGTGCTTACATAGGTTATACGACCCCTGTAGAACAGGCTATTGAAGATCTTGGAGACGGTTATTATGATAATGCTGTTTATAACCCACCGGCCGATATAATAAAGCGCTGTGAAGTTTATCATGATCTAGGAGACTATATGGAAAAATATAATAATATATGGCTTACAATAAAATCTTCATAAAATAAAAAAGAGCTTTATGCTCTTTTTTTATACACAAAAAAAGCAGCTATTTAGCTGCTTGATTTTTGTGTATTATTTTACTTCTACCGTTGCCCCTGCTTCTTTCAAAGCTTCTGCCAATTTAGCAGCATCGTCCTTTGAAATAGCTTCTTTAACTGTCTTTGGTGCGCCATCTACTAGATCTTTAGCTTCTTTGAGGCCTAAACCTGTTGCTTCTCTAACTACCTTGATAACTTTGATCTTCTGATCACCGACTTCTTTAAGTACTACATCGAATTCTGTTTTTTCTTCTTCAGCTTCTGCAGCTACTGCACCTGCTGCTGGAGCTGCTGCTACTGCTACTGGAGCTGCTGCACTAACACCGAATTTTTCTTCCATAGCTTTAACTAATTCTGAGAGCTCAAGTACGCTCATTTGAGCAATCGCTTCTAATATCTGATCTTTATTCATTTTAATTATCCTCCATATTTTGTTTTAATTTTAAATGTTAAATGTTAAGTATTATGCTTGTTTTTGTTCTACTAGTGCATTTAAGCCATACATAAAGTTTCTTATTATGCCGCTTGCTGCACTGACAAATCCCTGAATAGGCGCGTTCATTGTGCCCATAACTTGAGCCAAGAGTACCTCTTTTGTAGGCAGTTTTGCAAGATTCTCAACGCCAGCTTTGTCTATGACTTTCTTGCCCAGTAAACCAGCCTTAATTTCTGTAATGCTATTATCTTTAACAAATTTGCTTATTACCTTCGCGGCTGCTACTTCATCACCGAAGCTGAATGCTGCAGCTGTCGGCCCATTGAACACAGGTTTAATTTCATCGATACCCAGTTTATCAACCGCTCTTTCAAGTAATTTGTTTTTGATAACTTTATACTCTACATTAGCTTTTCTGAATTCATTTCTAAGACCTGTTACCTGATCGACAGTAAGTCCTTTATAATCGATAAATACGACACTCTTAGCAGTTTCTAATTTCTCAACTATATCATCAACCAATGCTGCCTTTTGTTTAATATTTGTTTCAGACATATGTTCACCTCCCACTGCTTATAGAAAATTAAAAGCCTTCGCAGACACGAAGGCTCAATATACATAAAGATATGTAATAGAATACCTCGGCGGGATATTTAAGCACATATAAGTGCACCAGCTGTCTGCGGCTTCAATATTTAATTTACGATGATAGTTTATCCTAAAAAGGATAAACTGTCAATTAAAATTTAGTTGGGTTAAGCCTTACTCCAGGCCCCATTGTAGATGATATAACAACGCTCTTAACATATGTGCCTTTTGCTGCTGCCGGTTTAGCTTTTATTATAGCTTCCATAAGAACCCTTAAGTTTTCGATGATCTTATCAGCTTCAAATGAAGCTCTTGCAATAGATACATGAACAATACTTGTTCTATCTACCCTATACTCAACTTTACCAGCTTTGATATCATTGATTGCTTTAGCAACATCCATAGTAACTGTGCCGGATTTTGGGTTTGGCATGAGTCCTTTAGGACCAAGTATCCTAGCTATACGGCCTACGACACCCATCATATCAGGTGTAGCAACGCATATATCAAAATCAAACCAATTTTCTGTCTGGATTTTCTTCACTAAATCTTCGTCGCCAACATAATCTGCTCCAGCTTCTTGAGCTTCCTTAGCTTTGTCACCTTTTGCAAATACCAAAACACGGATCTTCTTACCAGTACCATGTGGCAATACTATTGCTCCACGCACCTGCTGATCAGCGTGCCTTGGGTCAACACCCAAACGGATAGATACATCTATCGATTCATCGAATTTAGCATTAGCACAACTTTTTACCAGCTCTACACCTTCAGCTACATCATAGAGCGTACTTTGGTCGATCTGTTTTGCGCTATCTGTATATCTCTTACCATGTTTCATTTTATTACCTCCTTGTGGTTTTATCGGCCTTTGCCTCCCACGTAGTACCAATTCACTTGGCTCTATTAATCTTGAACTGTTACGCCCATGCTTCTTGCAGTACCTGCAATGATGCTCATTGCTGCATCTATATCAGCAGCATTTAAGTCTGGCATTTTAAGCTCTGCAATTTCTCTGATTTGATCCTTTGTGATCGTAGCAACTTTTGTTTTATTAGGTACGCCTGAACCTTTTTCTATCTTACAAGCTTTTTTAATAAGCACAGCTGCCGGTGGTGTCTTTGTAATAAAAGAGAAAGATCTGTCTGCATAAACAGTTAGGACGATAGGAATTATAAGCCCTGCCTGCTGCGCAGTCCTCTCATTAAATTCTTTACAGAAACCCATTATATTGACACCATGTGGACCTAAAGCAGTACCAACTGGCGGTGCCGGAGTAGCTTTACCTGCAGGTATTTGCAGTTTAACATATCCTACTACTTTCTTGGCCATTGTCTACACCTCCTCATTACAATGTGGTAATAGCGAAAAGACATATCAAATTTGTCCTTCTCCCACTATACAAACATCCCAAAGGACGAAAGTAACTTTTTATACTTTAACTACCTGTACAAAATCCAATTCAACAGGTGTTTCACGCCCGAACATAGATACCGAAACAGTAAGCTTTTGCTTCTCCGTATCTACTTCATCAACAACACCAATAAAATTCTCCAAAGGGCCAGAAGTAACCTTAACTGTCTGCCCGACTGCAATATCAAGAAAAATTGGAACATTCTCAACGCCCATTTTGCGAACTTCTTCGTCTGATAAAGGTACAGGTTTCGACCCAGGTCCTACAAAGCCTGTTACACCTCTAGTATTCCTAACAACATACCATGAATCATCCGTCATGATCATTTTAACCATAACATACCCGGGAAATACTTTACGTGTAACAACTTTTTTCTTTCCATCTTTAATTTCTATTGTGTCCTCAACGGGCACTTTCACCTCTAAAATAACGTCCTGCAAACCTCTGTTCTGAACAGTCTTCTCTAAGTTTGCCTTAACTTTATTTTCATATCCAGAGTATGTATGCACTACATACCAGGTCGGTTTCTCAGACATAAGCAAAAAAAGGCAGAGCCTTTATCCTCCTATTTATAGAATTAACCGCTTACAACAATTGATAGCAGTTTTGATAATCCAAGATCAGTCATGCCGTAAATGATAGCAAAACATGCGATAAAAGCAAAAACTGCAGCAGTATAAGACATGAGCTCTTTTTTAGTAGGCCATGTTACTTTTTTTATTTCGTTTATAACCTCTTTGACATATTTTATAGGATTATATTTACTTGGTTTTTTCTCTTTTTTTGTATCTTTTGCTTTCTTGGCATCTTTTTCTTTGCTGGCCATATACTCACATCCTGCGTAATTTAATTATTTTGTCTCCCTATGAAGAGTATGTTTCTTACAAAATCTGCAATACTTATTCATTTCTAACCTGTCAGGATCATTTTTTTTGTTTTTCATTGTGTCATAGTTTCTCTGCTTACATTCAGTGCAAGCAAGCGTTACCTTTGTACGCATTGTGTTTGCCTCCCTAGAAACATTTTTAAAACATAAAAATAACATAGCTGCTCTATGTTATAGGTTACTCTAAATAATTTATCATATAAGCACTTTATTGTCAACGAATTTGAATAATTATATATCATATAATATAGTTTTTATACTCATGACACCATTTTGATGTGCATATATATCATTTAACCGAGTCGCTATACTATTATACCTTTAAAAATAAAAAAAGCAAGGCAAACCCTTGCTTTTAATTTAACTAATTATTCAATAATAGAAGTAACAACCCCAGCGCCTACTGTTCTGCCGCCTTCTCTTATTGCAAATCTCAATCCCTCTTCAATTGCTATCGGTGTTATCAGCTTTAT